>ERZ1034768.42-NODE-42-length-49714-cov-8.915403_pt1 | contig 49714 bp, 44 predicted proteins | sample MGYA00520691_ERZ1034768 | MGnify/ENA primary metagenome ERZ1034768 (study PRJEB33766, sample SAMN09781704) | gut metagenome | biome: gut microbiome | host: Homo sapiens | place: Madagascar | study: EMG produced TPA metagenomics assembly of the PRJNA485056 data set...
GCGAAATCAGCTGCATCCGGCTGGCAAACGCTTACAAAATCCCCAAAATCAATGTCATTGACTATGTTCTGAAGCGTCCGTGCGGTCAGACCCGCGTGAGCGCGTAGGAGAAAGCCTTGCTTTTGGCAAGAGCACCCCCCGTCTTAAATAGATCTGCAAGAAAAAAATGGTATCTACTATGTGGTACTGACCTACAAAACTTATGACGGCAAACGCAAAACCAAATGGCAATCCACGGGCTTGCCCATCAAGGGCAACAAGCGGCGCGCCGAGGCGATGATGCGTGAGCTGCAAGACGACTTTGAGCCACCCGTTGACCCCAACGGTCCGCCCAGCAAAGCTATGCTGTTTGCGGACTATCTGGTGCAATGGCTGGAAATCGCAAAGTCAACCGTCAAGCTGACAACCTACGCAAGCTACAAAGAACTGTCGAACAGCAGGATTATTCCTTACTTTAGAAATCTCGGCGTTACGCTGGGCGACCTGAAAGCGGTTCATATCCAAGCATTTTATCAGGAACAGTTGGAGCGTGTGAAGCCCAATACGGTCATTCACTATCATGCGGTTATCCACCGCGCCTTGAAATACGCAGTGAAAACGGACCTGATCGATGTGAACCCCGCCGACAAGGTAGACCGCCCGAAGAAAAACGAATTTACCGGGAACTTTTACAGCAAGGACGAAATGAACGCGCTGTTCGACGCTGTGCGCGGCAGTAAAATTGAGGTGGCAGTTATGTTGACCGCCTTTTATGGTCTGCGCCGCAGCGAGGTTGTAGGGCTGAAATGGAACGCTGTGGACTTTGAGCAGAACACCATTGAAATCTGCCATACGGTCACAACGGTTCGGCTGGACGGAAAAGAAGTTCTTGTAGAATCCAATGGCACAAAAACCAAATCCAGCAAGCGCACCTTGCCGCTTGTACCGATTTTCCGGGAACGGCTGCTGGCCTTGCAGGAGGAACAGAAAGAAAACCGCAAGCTGTGCGGTAGGTGCTACAACAAAAAATACGCAGACTACATCTGCGTAGACGCAATGGGCAATCTGCTCAAGCCGGATTATCTCTCCAATTCATTCCAGATTATCTTGCAAAATTATCATCTGCGGCGCATCCGCTTTCACGATTTGCGCCACCCGTATGTCAAGCACACGACAAAAATTTTTAGCTTGCGCTCGATGGCTTTTCAAGCGCAGGCTTATCCTGATGCTCGGCGAAAAACTCGCGGAGCTTGTCAGCTTCATCGGGGAGGACAAAGCCAAAGCCCTGTCCGTCCACTCTGCAATAGAAAGCGATTTTCATGACTGCCACCTCAATCAAAAATGTCCTGGATTTTGTATGCGATCTCGATGCGCTTATCGGGATATACCAGCACCCGGTCGATCAACAGCTCGGCCAGCTCGGTGGTCAGCGTGTCCGCATCGAAAATCGCCTTGGACGCTTCCTTGCGGCTGTCCTGCCGTGCCTGTTCGTCCTGCTTCTGTTTGCCTGTGCCAATACTGCGGCATAGGCGTTTTTTGTTTTCAGCAGCAGCTCGTTACACGCGGCCTTTTCCGCCTTGTAGGTGTTCAGGTCAATCTCGCCCATAAGATAGTGTTCGTAAAGTGTGCGCTTGCCGTCTTGCAGCGTCTCGATCTGCTGCTCATATTCGGCGCGTTCCGGTACGGAGGCATCCACCCGGAGCGAACCGTCCGGGGCAAACGGTGCGGCGGCTTCCATCTGCTTTTTCAGCGTCAGGAATACCGCTTGTTCCAGCTCTGCGGCGTTCAGACGCATCTTGTGGCAGCGGCTTTCTACGTCCGCCTCGGAATGGCGGCAGTAATAATACGAGGTTTTCTGCATGGTGCGGGACAGCGCATGACCGCAGCAGCCACAGAAGGCTTTGCCTTTCAGCGGGTAGTCCCGCTTCTTTTTGTTGGGCTGGGAAAAGCGGAGCTGGCTGGCCTGCACGGTATCAAACACGGCTTTCTCTACGATGGCCGGGTGATGGTCAGGGATGATGTACCATGATTCTCTGTCCTTCAGGTGGCTTCTGGTGCCGCCTACTTCGAGAACCGCCCGCTTGCCGATCACATACACGCCGGTGTAGCGTTCATCCTCCAAAATGCGGAGAATAGTGGATGTACTCCAAATCCCGTGACAGCGGGAAATATCATGGGTGTGATTGCCGTGCGCGGCTTTGTACTGGCCGGGAGTGGGGATGCTTCTGCGAAACAGCTCCCGCGTGATGGCGGTGGCGTTGATGCCCTCGGCGGCAAGCTGGAAGATGAGCTGCACAACGGCAGCGGCCTCCGGGTCAGGCTCCATTCTGCCATCGGCGCTTTTGCGGTAGCCGTAAGGACAAATCTTGCTCTGATACTCGCCTCGCTGCATCTTGGCGTACTTTGCGCTCTTGGTCTTGATGGACATATCGCGGCTGTAATACTCACTGATGAGATACTTGAACGCCACATCCATGCCGCCGGTGTCGCCCTTGAATTTGCTGCTGTCAAAATCGTCGCTGATGGAAATGAAGCGGGTATGGAACAGTGGGAACACACGCTCGATGAAGTATCCAGTTTCAATGCTGTTGCGCCCGAAACGGGAAAAATCCTTGACAATGATGCAGTCGATCTGATTGGCCCGCACCAGCTCAATGAGCTTCTGTACCTGCGGGCGCTCAAAATTTGTGCCGCTGTACCCGTTGTCGATGAACTCCATGATCTCCGCGTTCAGGGCTTCCGGCATGGAAGCCGCGTACTCGTGGAGGACGAGACTCTGGTTTTCAATGCTCAGGCTGTCGTACTTGTAATCCTCGATGGAGAGGCGGATGTAGAGGGCAATCACATATTTCTGCATTGTTCCAGCACCTCCGCATAGGTTTCAAACTCGCTCTGGAAGCGATAGCGCACCGTGATCTGCTTGTCGTGGGATACCTCAATGCGGTCAATCAGCCGCTCGATGAGTGCGCCGGTCAGCGCACGGTCGGTCTTGATCTGCGCGGCATCCTGTTCCAGCGCCCGGTGCTGTTCAATCTGTGTATCCATCGTCCGCAGGCCGTCCTCCAACTGTTCCATTTCCACGGAGAGGTCGGCAATGCGGCTCTCATACTTTTCCTTGTAGTCGAAGTATTCATCCTTGGTGAGAACGCCTTGCACAAGATTTTCATATAAGCTCCGCACGATACCGCGAAGCCGCTGGATTTCCTGTTTGCGGCTGGTGATCTTCTCCCGCAGCTCAGCGCGGTCAGCGGCCTGCCGGGGCAGCTCCGCAAGAGAGAGGGTGTATTGCCCCAGCGCCGTATCAAGCGCGTCCTGAAGCATATCTGCCAACATATCCAGCAACGCATCCTCGCGGATGGTCACGCCGGGGCAGGCATCCTTGCTGATTCGGCTCTGGCTCAGACAATGGTAGAAGTACACATCGTCGGACTTCTTGCGGATATTCCTCTGCCGGTGCATGCTGCCGCCGCAATGGGCGCAAAACACCTTGCCTTTGAGTAAATTCGGCGTGTAGGCTTTGACCTCCCGTGTCTTGGCGCGGCTGGCGGTCTGATTGAGAATTTCCTGCACCGCCGCGAACTGTTCCCGGCTGATGATGGCCTCGTGGGTGTCCCGTACCACCGTCCATTCCTCGGCATCGGCCTTGACCTGCCGGTGATCCACGGTTTTGGTTTGGCCCTGAACGAGATCTCCGGTGTAGACCTCGGAGCGGAGAATGACGCCGACTGTTCGGGTTTGCCACTTGCCGCTGCCGAGCAAATTTTCGTGAGTGATCTTTCCCTGCATCTTCTTGTAGTGGCTGGGGGTGAGAACGCCCTCCTCATTCAGCCGCACGGCGATGGTATTGAGGCCAGCGCCCTCGGAAGCCCAGCGGAACATCCGCTGCACCACAACGGCGGCAACAGGGTCGATGATAAGCTGGTGGCAATCGTCCTCGGCTTTCAAATAGCCGTAGGGAGTACGCGCACCGATGAACTTGCCGTCCTTCATGGCCTGCCGCTGCTGCGCCCTGATCTTGCGCCCGATGTCCAAAGCGTAGGCTTCGTTTATCATGTTCCGCAGCGGGATGATGATACCGGAATGGGCGTCCTCCGGGGCGGCGGTATCGAAGTTTTCATTGACCGCAATGAAGCGGATGCTGCGGATGCGGAAATACTGCTCAATGTAATAGCCGGTGTCAATGGTGTTTCGGCCCAAACGGGAGAGGTCTTTGACAATGACGCAGTTGACGTGACCGGCCTCAATATCTGAGAGCATCTGCTGAAAGCCCGAACGGTGGAAGTTTGTCCCGGTCGCGCCGTTGTCAATATAGGTATCGTACACGCTGATCTCCGGGTACTGCTCCAGATAGCGGGCAATAATCATCTGCTGGGTTTCAATGGATACGCTGTGCGTGTGGGTATCTTCCACCGAAAGGCGGACATAGATCGCGGCGCGGCAAGCGGCGTCGGCCTCCTGAACGGCCACCGCAGCCGTTTCTTTTCTGCTTTTTCTTGCCATGCTCAGCCCACCTTTCTCTGTTCGTAATCTTTCTGCTGCGCTGCCAGCGCCAGAAGCTGCAACGCCTTTTTGTATTCGTCCTCATGGGTAAAGGTAATATCCAGCTCCTTTTTGCCACGGACGCGGATGCTCTGTACCATGTGAATGAGCGCCCTGCGGTCTAAAGTTTCCAGCGTGGAGAACTGCGTAAACTGTGAAATCCAGCGGTTGCGCTCACTCCGGTTTTCCAAAACCTCCGAGAGTTTCTCTTTGAGAATGCGGACGCTTTCCCGAATGTCCTCGGCCTGTTTGGTGTACTTGGCCTTATAGGAGGCGTATTCCTCCTTGGTGAGCATTCCACCAACAAGGCTCTCATAAAGCCGTGCCTTGAACTCCAGCACCTGCTCCAACCGGCGCTCATTGTCGGTGATGTGGTCGCTGTATTCCTTGGCAAGTGCCTGATTGATGCTGGACTGGTCAATGCCCGAAAGCAGCGCCTCCAGCGAAGCGATGTTGCCAATATAGGCTTTCAGGCTGTCCCGCACACAGTCGATCAGGCTGCTTTCTTTCAGCATGACCGGATGGGCGCAGCCCTTTTTCTTGCCGGTTGGACAATAATAGTAGTGGTACTCCTTGCCGTTTGCACGGTTGGTCTTGCGGGTCATGCGGCTTCCGCAGCACCCGCAGATCAGAATACCGGAGAACAGATATACCGTGTCCTCGTTGGGAGAAGTCCGGGTATCCAGTCCCTTGATGCGCTGCACCAGTTCAAAATCCTGACGGGCGATCAGCGCTTCGTGGGCATCCGGGACGCGCACCCACTCGGAGGCGGGGCGCTGCTCCATCTGCTTGATCTTGTAGTGTGGCGTACCCTGTTTGCCCTGCACCAGCGTTCCGGTGTAGGTTTCATCCTGCAAGATGCGGATGATGGTGGTTGCCGACCACTTGCAGTCAGTCTTGTCTGCGTAGCCCTTTTTCGCGTAGGGCAGGCCGTTGTTCTTCTTGTATGCCAGCGGTGAGAGAATACCCAGCCGGTTCAGCTCCGCCGCGATCTTGGAGGCGCTTGCGCCCTCCAGCCGCATACGGAAGATGTCGCAGACAACGCGGGATGCGTAGGGATCGGGGACAAGTAGGTTTTTATTGTCCTCGGCTTTCATGTAACCGTACACCGGGAAAGCGCCGACGAAATCGCCGTTGCGCCGCTTCACGTCCAGAGAGGAACGGGTCTTGATGGAAATGTCCCGGCAGTAGGCTTCGTTCATAATGTTCTTGACCGATACGGTCAGATCATCGCCGCTGTCGTGGGCGGTGTCGATGCTGTCGGTGATGGCGATGAAACGTACCCCGTAAGCCGGGAACACCCGGCGCAGATACCGGCCTGTCTCGATGTACTCACGCCCCAAGCGGGAAAGGTCTTTTACAATGACGCAGTTGATGTTGCCATCGGTGACATCCTGCATCATTTCCTTGAATGCAGGGCGGTCGAAGATGATGCCGCTGTATCCATCGTCGATCTTTTCGGAAACGACCTCAATATCCGGGTTGTGCTCCACAAAGTTTTCAATGAGCTTGCGCTGATTGGAAACGCTGTCGCTTTCGCTGGAATGATCGTCGGTGTAGGACAGGCGGATGTAAGCGGTAGCTTTGTATTTAGACATGAAAAAGCACTCCTTTCTCCCGGACTGCTCCCGCATGAAAAGAGTGGTTATCTGGCTATTAGGTTTTCATCCTTTTCCACACCGATCATAGCACTCTCTGCGGAAAAAAGCGAGGATGTCGCTCAGCGCAAAATGCCTTGCAGACATTCCTCCAACGTAACGCCGTTCCCGGCAAAGCAGGCGTTTACCACGAAATCGCCGCAGCGGAAGCGGTAAGGATTTTTGATCTGGCGGATAAAGGCGGCAATACGTTCTTCCTTGGGAAGATTTTTGTCAACAGATACTTCCCGGATGTCCACCAGTTCATCCGTGTGGACGTGGGATTTGTTCGGCGTTGACTGCATCATGGCGATCTCCTTTCTCAGTTTGGTGGGTTTTCTCAAGGTCACATGAATGCGCTGACAGGAAAGCCCGTCAGCGCATGGTATCTGACTTTGAGAGGCGGCTGCGCGGGCAGAATTGGAGCCACATAACATAATGGCGAATACCGGCGCAGCCGCTCTGCTTGTCCATTTGAGAAGAACTATCCTATTTGCCACGCGCCCCGGATAGTGGGCATGATGCAGGCCGCCCTTGGCAGGGCTGTCATAACTCCACGATACCGCTGCCTCAAAGAGCTGGCGCATACCGCAGGGTTCCCCCTCAAGTCTGTGGGAGGGCGTGAGCAAGTTTCATTATCCGCCGCGCTGTCATCGCGCCCGATTTGCCGAATCGGGTCTAAGGCTGCGTAGATCGCTCGGATGGCTTTTCCGGAATCACCTCCTTGAAGCCAACGTCGTGGCGGCGCACCTTATGCCGCTATCACGCGGGTTTTGTGCCTGCATCATGGTCTATTCAGTTTTCAACGTTCGGTGAAAGGCTTCGTGGAGAATGTCCCTTCACCTATCGCCGATTTTGGGCCACTTTTGCACCCTGTTTTCAGCAATCAGGGAAAAGTTTTTTCATTTTCTTCATCGCCGCGCCGATGCTCTTGGAAATATTCTGATGGCTGACACCCTCGGCTGCGCCAATCTCATCAACCGTCATCCCATCCACGAAATACATCCACACCCTGCGGAACTGCGTATCCGTCAGGTGCTTCCGAATCTGCGTGACCTTTCTGACGCTGCGGTGGATTGCCTCTGCCCGGTCATGCGCCTGCTCCATGCAGACATCCACGGCAGGAATGGAGGCCGCTTCCTCGGATAGCTCATCCAGCGCAAGCGTGTGATTGGCATAGACGTGAGCTTCCTTTTCGGAGGCGTGATAGTCCTCGTCCGACAGGGCTTTCCATTTCAGAAATTCTTTCTCGCTGGCAAAGTCCTCGCGGGTCAGGCGGACGATGACTTCATTGGCGTCCATATAAACGATGGCATCGGGGTCTTTCTTATTCAGCGCATAGCTGCTTTTTCTATTAAACATTTTGTTCCTCCGTTCAGATCCGAGTGGGTAAAAAGGTCTGAACGAAGGGCGGAGGGGAGCGGCAGCCCACAGAGAAGAAAAACAGTGCAAACAAAAAGGCACCCGCACAGGCATAAAAGCCTGAACGAGTGCCTTGCAATTCTATTTCATAATTGGGCGGAGCTATATCGCAGATAATCTGTGATGTACAGAAAACGAGCTGCAACTCACATGGATAAGTGCAGCTCGCAAAAGTCTCTACAACACCTGTTTCTTTTTGAGATGTTCTGTATCCACTTCCTTTGCGGTGGATAGCCGCATTAGCGATACCTCCTGTTGTCAGTCAATCCCATAAGACATCCTCACATATTTCGTAATTATGATGTATAGCTCATTTGACATGAGTTAAGTGTATATTTAGCTGAATTAGAACTCACCATAAAATATAGGAGAGGTGATTTCTGATGAACTTTCTTGACCTTTTTGCCCTCAAACTTCGGGAGAAGCGAATCCAGCAGAAGATAACACAGCGTGGACTGGCTGAAAAACTGAATATGTGTACACGCACGATTATTGAGATTGAAAACTGCAAAAGCAATCCGAAGTTTGAAACCGTGGCTCTCATTTCCAAGGAGATGAGAATCAGCCTTGACGCCGTGGTGTTTCACGACGAAAAACCACGTGAAATTCCAAAAGTTGTGGCAGATTTCTTTGCTGGAAAGAGTGATGCAGAAGCGGAGCGGTATATTGCATTGTGCCAAAGCGCAGAGAAGTTGAAAAACGGTGAGTAAAAGCGGCCATCCATGCGGATAGCCGCTTTAACTTATAGAATAGCCAGCGGGCATAGACACACGATTTTTACCCGCTGGCTGCTTTTGTCCGCGCAGTTGGAACGACGGGCAATTTTTATTCTATTTTCCCTGTTCGTGTGCACGCCGGATTTTTTCAAAGCTGTCCTGACTGATAGTGTGTTCAATCCGACAGGCATCGGCCTCCGCAGTTTTGGGGTCAACGCCTGCGGTGATAAGCTGCTCGGTAAAGAAGCAGTGACGCTCGTAGATTTTTTCGGCAACTTCCCGGCCAACATCGGTCAGATGGAGAAAGTGATCTTCGTCCATCATAAGAAAGCCGCCGTCCCGCAAGGTAGCCACTGCATGGCACACGCTGGGCTTTGACACCTCCATGTGCCGGGCCACATCTACGGAGCGCACCATACCGCGTTTCTTTTGGAGAACAAGGATGGTTTCCAGGTAATCCTCCCCGGACGCATGAAGTTTCATATTGCGCTTCTCCCTCAAATTATCAGGCAATGCTCCAGCCCTCTGCCTGCTCACGGATTGTAATGAAACGATGATAAAGTCCTTCCTGATGAACAAGCTCCTGATGTGTTCCTTTTTGAACAACTTGACCTTTATCAACCACTAAAATCTGGTCAGCGTGTTCAATCGTTGCCAGACGGTGGGCGATAACGATAACCGTTTTTCCAATGGTCAATTCACTGATTGCCTGCTGGATCAGATGCTCATTTTCGGGGTCAATACTTGCTGTTGCCTCATCAAGAATGACAATGTTGGCATTTTTCAAAATGGCGCGGGCAATAGAAATGCGTTGTTTTTCTCCGCCAGACAGCGTAGAGCCACCCTCGCCGATCACCGTTTCATATCCATCGGGAAGAGCCATAATGAAGTCGTGGCACCGAGCCTTTTTCGCAGCTTCTATAATTTCTTCCTGCGTTGCACTTGGATTGCCGAAACGGATGTTGTTTTCAATGGTATCGTGGAACAAATAGACCTTTTGAAAGACCATCGAGATATTGCGGAGCAAACTGTCACAGGTCATGTTTCGCACATCCTCACCGCCTACTGTGACCTCGCCGCTGTCCACATCATAGAAACGGGCAATCAGATTGCAAATCGTGGTCTTGCCGCTGCCAGATGGCCCTACAATGGCCGTAGTGCTGCCCTGGGGGATGGAAAAGCTGATATTCCGCAAAACAGGAACTTTATCGTAGGAGAATGTCACATCACGGAAAGCAATGTTTGTGTTCTGCAAAGAAACATCTTTCCCGTCTTTGTCTATAATGTCGGCGTGTTCAATGCCGTCCAGTTTATCCAGTGTAGCATCAATGACCTCCAATACATGGGCGGCGTTGTTCATGGCCTCAATACTTCCGAAAATCATAAAGGAAAACATATCCAGCATGAGCATGGTAGGAAGTTCCATACTGCCGTTATAGGTCAGCAGAGCGGCCACAGCTACAATGGCAATAGAGGCAGCTTTCAGAGAAAACAGGTGCAGGCAATTGAAGGGCATATATTCCACTTCAATTTTGATGTTGATTTTCTTGCTGTCGTTGTATGCTTTGCGGATACCGGCAATAGATACGCCTTCCTGCTTAAAGGCTTTCACCACCTGCATCCCTCGCAGATACTCGATAGAACTTTCCACCATATCGTCCTGTGCCTTTTGATGAATAGGCGCGTTTTGGTGGCTGCGTGCCTCCAACAGATGGAGGAACAGGGCAGACAGAAGGACACCAGCCAAAGCAATTCCTCCCGCCAGAGGACTATAAAATGCAAGGAACAATATCAGGACAATAACGGTGATATAGCCATTCACAACAGTGTTGACCATATTCATGGCAAACATTTCCATAAACGAGAGGTCGGTTGTAGCCGCTGCGGACAGTTCGCCCATATTGTTCTTACTGAAAAAGCCCAACGACACCCGTTTCAAAATATCTCCCAGCCGTATTCTCTCGTCAGCGGTTGCTTCATAACCGACACTTTCCTGCGTGATAGCTCGGAGATATGAGAACAGGTATCGGCCCAATACAGCTAAAATCATGGCCCCCAGCATGATCCAGATGTCCCGGCCCTCCAATGGTTTAACGCCATTGAAGTCATCCAGAACAGCACTTAGTCCCTTTGCAGCCAGCATAATAGGAATTGCGGTAAAAATGCTATGAATGAAAGCGTAGATAAACCCGATGTAAATACGCCGTTTATATTTTCCTGTCCATTGGATCAGTCGATTTACAATCCGAAACATATCAGTTACCTCCTTTCCCGGAACCGGCAGACCAGTTCTGCGCTCCGATATGCGCCTCCCACATATCCCGATAGAGAGCGTCACCAGCTAAAAGCTGCTGATGAGTGCCCGTATTCTCAACCTGCCCATTTTGCAGGACAATAATCTGATCGGCATTTTTGATGGTGGACAGACGATGTGCGATGACCAGTAGCGTTTTCCCTTTTGTCAAAGCAGCGATAGACTGCTGGATTTTTTCTTCGTTCTCCTGATCGGTGAACGCGGTTGCCTCGTCCAAAATCACGATGGGGGCATTTTTCAAAATCATGCGGGCAATAGAAATGCGCTGTTTTTCACCGCCTGAAAGCCGGTTCCCCGCATCCCCGGCCATCGTGTCATAGCCATTGTCCAATTTCCGTATAAACTCATCACAGCAGGCGGCTTTTGCTGCCGCATATACTTCTTCGTCCGTAGCATCAGGGTTTCCCAGCCGAATATTTTCCTTGATGGAGCAGTTGAACAGAAAGTTATCCTGTGCAACAAAGCTGACAATATCGGCAAGTTGGGCCAGCGGCATACTGCGAATGTCCACACCGCCAATGGTGATTTTTCCATCGTTCACATCCCAAAAACGGGCAATCAAGCGAGCGATGGTGGACTTACCTCCACCAGACGGGCCAACAAGTGCCGTAAACTTTCCCTCCGGGATTTTCAGATTGATATGGGAAAGCACCTGTTTACCGCTCTCTTTGTCATAAGAGAACGAAACATCCTGAAGCTGAATGTCTTTGGACTGAACCTCCACTGGTTTTCCAGTATCGGGCAGTTCTTCCACATGGAGCAGCTTGTCTACATCGTGTACGGCATACTCAACCGTTTTTGTTTCATTGACATAGGTGGTAAAGTTCATCAACGGACCTACAATCCCCAGCGAGAGGATCAGGCACATAACAAGATCCTGCGGAGCCAGGCTTCCGGTCCAGTAGAGATACATACCAATCGGGAGCGTTCCCAGGAAGGTGGAAGGCAATACCGCAGAAATAAAATTCATCAACTTCCAGGTGCTTTGATACCATTTGAGAGTGTAGTCCTTGAAAGATTGAACCGCCTTTGTGAATTTTTCATAGGAACTGGAGGACTGATTAAACGCTTTGATAACTTCAATGCCCTCCACATACTCTACAATCACGCCGTTCACATAGTTGTTGGACTCCATGTAATCGGCATAGAGCTTATTAAAATTCTTCATCATCATGGCAAAGGCGATAAAAGCGAGAGGTACAGTCACCAGCATAGCCAGAGCCATACGCCAGTCAATGCAGACCAGATAAACAAAGACTGCCACGGGGAGCAGCAGGTTGGAGATACACTCCGGGATCATGTGGGCCAGTGGCAACTCAATCGTTTCCACCCGGTCTACCAATACGCTTTTCAACTTACCCACAGACTCTCCGATAACTGTCCCCAGCGGCGCTTTCATCAGCCGCTGGGCAAGGTTCAAACGAATATTCTCCAAAATGGTGTATGCGGATATGTGGGACAGGCTCGTTGAAATACCATAGAGCAAGAAGCGTATCGCATAAGCGCCAAGTCCGATCCAGCACCATTTCCAAACCTCTGCCATCACAGGTGAACCGCCGATAAAGAGCGTGATAATTTGGTAAACACTCCAATAGGGTATCAGTCCGGCAACCACACTGATGATCGCACATAAGACGGACAGGGCAATCTTGCCCCGGCACTGTGAAGCAAAGGAAAACACAATAGAAATCCAGCTTTTCTGCTTCATTTCCTTTCCTCCTTAAGCAAAATGATAGAGAGTATCAATCGACTTGATACTCTCTAAGTATTGCAGATATTCATGTTGTCCGCCACTCTGCCCAGCCGGGTTTTACTCCGTTTAGATTTTTATTTTTCGATATTCCAGCGGCGTTTTTCCCTTTACCTTCTTGAACGCTTCAGAAAACTTGCTGGTGTTCGTATAGCCAACTTTTCCGGCAATCACCGTAATCGGCTCATCTGTCTGTGTCAAAAGTGAAGCTGCCAAGTCCATGCGGTAATTTCGCATATAAGTATAAATGGCGGTGCCATACACGCCCTTAAAGCACTGCTTTAGGGCAGAAGTAGAAATATCAAACTTTTCAGAAAGTTCCTCCATCGTAAAATGGCGCTCTGGCTCATTTGTCATAAACGACATAATCGCCTTGACCTTCTCCACCTGAGTCTTATAAAAGTAGGGACGCTCCACGCCTAAAACCGTAGGGTCTACCGTCTTGAGCGTAACCAATAACTCTAAAATTTTTACCCTGAGATATTCGAGGCGGATATTATCCGGCACCTGGTACAACTCCGAAATCACATGATCGGGTACAGAGTTTCCGTGCATGATAAAAGGTCGTGTTTTCAAGGCAAATTGCTGTTCAATCTGCTCCAGGTCAATGGAAAACAGGGACAGTAGATCACCCAAACCCTCCACCGCTTCGGGAACAGAAATCGTAACTGTGATCCCGTGGTAATGGCTTACAGGAAAGCTACAATGATTATTTTCAGTAGCCGAACTGTCCAGCATAATATCACCAGATGCAAGATAAAGATAAGCGCCATTGCTGACTTCCCACTCAATGCGGCCCTCCCTGCAATGATGAATAGAGATGTTGTGGGTATTATCAAAGCGCCTCGGTGGGCAACTGGCCATGTGGAAGTCATTATAAATAACTCCCATTCCGGGATACACCTCATAGTAGGTTGCCGTTCCGTCTCCCGTTTCGTTTTTCATCTGATAGACTGAACAAGACTCATCCCGGCAGAGCAACTTCATATTTTGCTGTGAGAAAAAAAGGTCGCTTCTGTTCAAATCGGAATCACCTCGAATCTATGAAAAATTTTTGGAGGCGCTGAAGCCCTGTGGCATCTAAAGCATATTGTTCCTGTACCATACCATGCTCCAAATGCAGAACATGAGTACAGCAACTGACGATCAGCTCATAATCATGGGTGATGACAAGAGATGTTTTTCCTATTTTCTGTATCGTCACAAGTTCATCAGCCACTTCTTTCATGTGCTGTAAATCCAGACCGCTGGTAGGTTCATCCAGCACTAAAATCTTACGCTCGGAAACAAGAGCGGTGGCAATCGCCACCCGTTGCTTCTGACCGCCGGAGAGTGCCATCGGATGTCGCTCCTTAAACTGTAACAAATCCAATCGGTCAAGAACTGCATCCGCCTTGTCGGTAGCCGGTTCCGCCATGCTAATGAGCATTTCTTCCTCTGTGCTTTCCGTAAACAGTTGATGGTTGACATCCTGCATGACCATATAGCACAGGGACAGCCTTTGTTTTCTATTATACGGTTTCCCGTCCACTTTCACAATGCCCTTGCAATGTTTCTCCAACCCACAGAGGCAGCGGGCCAGAGTGGATTTTCCCGCTCCATTATGGCCGATTACCGCAATCACGCCCGCCTGTGGCAGCGAAAGGCTATCAATGTCCAGCGCATCCCTCTGCTTTGTATAAGCAAAATGGAAGTTCTCACATTCGATAGAACTTCTGCTTGCCACAGGATGTGCTGTCACAGGGAACGCGCCCAGGTCAAAAGGCCGCAGCCCCATTTCTGCCTGTTGTGTCACGGACAGTTTAAGCGCATCCAGAGCCGAGTAATCTTTTTCAATTTTCCCATCTTTTAGATACACAACACGGTCTATCAACTCCTTCAGATAATAGAGCCGATGTTCCGCAATAATAACTGTTTTCCCTTGCTGTTTCCAAATCTGGATCATCCGACGCAGATCTTTTGTGGCTGACATATCCAGATTAGAAGATGGTTCGTCCAGAACGATGATGGGCGGATTACTGGCCGACACAGAGGCACAAGCAATTTTCTGCTTTTCTCCGCCGGAAAGAGAAAAGATATTTTTCCCCAGCAGATTGTCCATATCAAACTGCTTCGCAGTTGATTTCACCCGCTGAATGATTTCTTCTTTAGGCAAACCCTGATTTTCACACCCAAAGGCCAGTTCGCTGGTGGAGTCCACCGTAAAAAACTGCGTGCGGGGATTTTGAAAAACACTCCCCACATATTTCGCTGTTTCATAGAGCGGAAGTCTGCTGATATTTTTTCCATCCAGCAGAACCTCGCCGCTCAATTTACCCTCATAATAATTCGGGATCAGCCCATTCACCAACCGGGTCAGGGTTGTTTTTCCGCAGCCGGATTGTCCACACAAAAGGATGACTTGCCCATCCGGGATAATTAGGTCAATGTTTACAAGCCCGCCGGCATCTGTTCCCCCGGCATAGCGAAAATTGATATTGCGAAGTTCAATCATAGACTCCTTCCTCCTAACAGATAAAGAAACCAACCCAACAGGGTATCGCCAGCAGGAAGAAGAAAATGTCCAAAGGCCCAAAGCCAATTTTGCAAATATTTGTCCGTTTCTGCGGCGCTCCAAGCCCTCGCGTGAGAGCCGCCGCAGACAGTTCTTCTCCGATTTTGGCAATCGACATCATCAGAGGAACCACCCGGTATTCCAGCATCTTCATGGGACTGCGGAGAGTAGTGATGCCGCGCATCTTCATGGCATCCCGTATAGCCGCATATTCCTCTTTGACTGTGGGAAAAAATCGGAATACCACCGACATAGGGATCACGATTTTTTGTGGAATATGCATCTTCTCCATCGCGGCAACAAATTCACTGACCGTTGTCGTACTCACCAGATAATATCCCATGATAAATCCGGGGAGCATGTGCGTATAGATCCCGACTGCGGCTCCCAGGATAAAATTCCATGTACCAGTGAGCAGCGGTAATACCGTTAATTCCAAAGCAAACAGAATAGCGTATGTAACAGCAAATCTGGCTGCGTCCACCCATTTCCTTGAAAGGAGCAGGAATACAATCGGGCACGCCATGAGGCACGGGCGAACCAGGTTCATAAATCCGCCCGTGCCTCCGGTAATCATAATGGTGCTGACAGTTACAGTCAAAAATAGTTTTGTCCTCGGATCGGTGGGAATAACAGATTTGCTTTCAAATTTTAGCGTTGTAACCGCCGCATCCATCAGGCAATCCCCGCCTTTTCAAAATGTTTCTTCAACACGGCCTTGCCAAGAAGCGCCCCCAAAATGCCGCCGATAAAGGTGACAACAAATAGAACTGGATACATCCAGCCAGGGGTATAGGACATGAGTGCGTCTACATATTCCTGCCCATAGCTGCTTACAAGTGAAGCGAAGAATGTATCACGGGTCAAAAACATCCGGCTTACATATCCCATGATCCAAAGGGAGAACACACCATTGCCAAGGAGCGTACATTTCCAGCTTTGATACTTTCCGGCCCGCAGAATTACATCGCCCAGAACGCCAAAGATGATACCAAAAATCAGAACCAGCACGCCGCTACCCATGACCAGATTGAGCAGGCCAAGGATAATGCCAGTCAGAGATACCATGCCGAATTTTTTGACCTTCGTTAAGTACAGCATAAAGGGAATACCGCACAGGATGGGGCACACCAATCCTAACAGCGGGATGAAGATAGGGATATATCCCAGCATCATGCCCGCAAAGAAAATGACAAAATAAATGGCGGTGAAAATACCTACATTGATAAGGTCTTTGGCTTGTAGTTTGTTACTTCTTGCTTCCATTCTCTACATACCTCCGTTATAGTTAGATATAGCTAACTAACGCTCTTAAGAATTTACGAAACAGGATTTCGCAAGAAATATATTACCACATACCAATCGGGGCGTGCTACTCCATTCGGCTTGAAAATACTCCATATAGTTTTGATTTTTGATTATCCCTGATGGCAATTATAATGTATAGGGAAACTGGCAAGCAATGCAAAGCGGTACCCACTTTACAAAAACAGGCGGATTCCGTTCACACGGAACCTGCCTGTTTCATGCTTGTTGGGGCACTGCCCCAATCCCCGCAGAACACAAAATGTGTGTTCTGGAACGCAGGATAAATCCTGCGGCTGCGCGATTTTGCAAATCGCTTGTGGGCGGACAGCTCAGCGCTGCTCCGCCTCTTTTTCCCGTCGTTCATTCGCTTCCTCCTGCTCCTTGTCCAGCTCCAGAATACGGTCGATATTGGCCTTGGCCGTCAGCAGCTCTTTCATTTCCTCACGGGCTTTTCGGTATTCGGCGTAGGCCGCTTTCTTCTCCGCCAGCAGCTTGGCGTACTCGGTATTCAGCGCCTTGATGGTGGGCAGCTTCTTGAATCCCAGTCCATCAAAATAGTTCTTTGCGGCCTTGTGGATCGTGATCCCGCTTTCATGCTCTGCAAGAAATTTCTTGGAGTACCCGGCCTTGCGATAGGCAACGTAGGTATCGCGGGTCTTGGCGTAATTGACAATATGCTCCCGCAGCACCGCAATCTCGGCCATGCGTGTTTCCGCAGCCTTAATCCTTGCGGAAAGCTCGTTGAAGTGAGCGGACGCTTCCGCCGCTTTCTCTGAGAGAACGGCGTAATCTAAAAGCTCATGGTCTTGCAGATAGGCCACTGTCTGTGCCATCTGCTTCAAATTGAACAACGTCGCCCAACGCGCATAACCGGCACCTTTGCCAGCGCGTAATTTTGTCTGAATGTCCACCAGCAGATTCCCGCTGCGCTTTTCCGGTTTGACCGGCGCGGCGACGTTCTTTTGCGGCGTATGCGCCTTTTCACCTGCAATCACCGCGCGGAGATCTGCGGGAGTATAACCGTCGCCGAGGGTATCCATGCGAATGGATTTTTTCTGTTCGCCGCCTAACAGGAACGGGACTTTCTTGCCCTTGACCTCATACCCGGCCTGCCGCAGCAGCTCCAGCAGCGTTTCAAAGCTGTCGGGCTTTTGCGCCAGCGCATCGTCAATGGCCGCGCATATCCGCTCCCGGTGGGAGGGCTTCTTTTTGTCGCCCAGCCACTTGTTGTAGCTCTTGCCGTGGCGCTTCGGATTCTCCACGATGGAGTAGCCGTTCTCGATGCAGATGGTATCGTTGAGCCGCCGCACGGCGCGGCTGCTGCCCCAAAAGTTTCTGAATTTCCGGGTCTGGCTGAGTGCGGTGGAGTTCCAGATCACATGATTGTGAATATGGGCTTTGTCGATATGGGTGCAGACGATATAGGCGTGATTGCCCTTGGTGAACCGCTTGGCCAGCTCGCAGCCCAAGCGGTTTGCTTCTTCCGGTGTGATCTCTCCGGGGACAAAGGACTGCCGCAAATGGTAGGCGATCACATCATCCTCGCCGCGCACCCTGCCGGTCTTTTGAATGTACTGATTCTTGGTGAAAAGAAACTCGGCGTCGGCGATCCTGCTGTCGCATTGCCAGCTCGTAATCAGCCTGCCGCCGTCCGTCTTTTGCGGATTTTCGGTGTAGTCGATGATAGCGCTGATGGCCTGTCCCACCGTGCGGCCTTTGCCGGTGTGCAGAGGCATCAGGCGCGTGGTTGCCATGTTGGGACACCTCCTTGAAAAGTCAAACGGCCTGCCGTAGCAGACCGCTTTACACTACCCCTTTATCTATCATGTGCATCAGATTATTCGGCGCATACAGCTTCCATTCCTCGTGCCAGATGAAGCCTTGGCTCTCGCTTGATAAATAGGATTTTATAGCACGGAGGGGTAGTTTTTACAATCTCTTTGAGTAAAATCAAAAACAGAATTTATGAAAAAGAAAGCCGAGGCGTTCGCCCCGGCTTGCGCTTTAACTATGGATGAAGTTTTTCATGGCAGCGTTCACGTCTTGCAGCTTGCCAAGTCCCTGCACCGCCAGCAGCGGAAGTCCCATCGGGCTGATTAGAAACGCCAGCACAAGGAGGATAATGCCGTTTTTTACAGAGTAGGTAATCATCACGGCGATGGCCAACAGGGAGAGCAGGCCGCTTGCCAGCTTGAACACGAAGCCGGAGCAAGACAGCAGCCCCGCGCACAGCCAGACGAACAGGGACAGGATAAGCGATAGCGGCACAAGGATAATTTTCAGAATAGACATTTGACGGCCTCCTTTTCAAAGACGTTATGCTTTTCTAATATCAGAATACCATGACAGCGCGCGCTTTGCAACAATGCGAGGCTTTTGCTTTGTGTGAACAGGGGCGGCGGAGTGACCGCCGCCCCTGCGACTTATTTCAGCGCCGCCAGCGAGGAAACGATTTTCTCTGCCGCCGTCCATATCCGTTCCTGACTTTGCTGAATGTCCTCCAAATCGGCCTCATAGATGCGGCCTGTTTCGTGAGCGCGGCGGGTAAGCTGGTTGAGGTTGTTGCTGGAATACCGAAGCAGGGACACCAGCTCCCGCAGCTCCGGAAGGTCGAGCTTCACCACATATCCGTCAATCGCCATCTTGCGGAGATACGCCGCCATGTTGGTGGTGCCGAACTGCGCCATCTTCGTTTCAATCATTTCCCGCTCCTGCGGCGTGACGCGGAATTTGAGCTGAATATCCCGTTTGCGCTTTGCCATCGCTCAGCGCTCCGGAGCTTTGGACTTCGCCGAAATTTTCGGCGAAGTTGTTTCAGGCGGCTTTTTCAGCTTATCCCGGACAGAGGTTTTCTGCCGCTCCTGTGCGTAGGCTTTGCGGGTCTGGCTGAGAAACAGATCCACCAGACCGGGATGGCTGTTGACGGCCAGATAGCAGTTGCGGTCAGTACCCCATGTGTCGGGATTGGCGGGGATGGACATGGCGTTTGCCCATGCCCGGTTGTCGGGTGAATACCGTCTGTCCCAATCCGCTTGACAGACGGTAATGGCAAGGACATGGAACGTGCGGTCATAGCCGAACTGCTGCACTACCTGATCGACCGCTGCTGTATCCAGCCGGTTATCCCGGTAGTGGTCGCGGATGGCGGCTTCGATAGCTTCCTTGCAGGCTGCGTTCGCCTGATTGGAGGCGCGGTAGGCAGCAAGCTCGTCATGCTCTTTGGCATAGGATGCCGGGTGCTTGTAAACGGGGAGATTTTTCATTATCGTGCCTCCATTTCTTTTTTGTGGGGCTTTTCCGGTGCGCCATGAACAGGCGACGCTTTCAGCCTGTCCAGAACGGAAGGCCGAGCCGATTTTGCAATCGCCTGCTCAGGCTGCGGCTGTCCCTTGCCGTCCAGATTCAGCTCCATATCCAACTCAATGAGCCGCGCAGTTTTTGCGGCCAGCTCCTGCTCCTGCGGGAACGGCTTACCGACCTCGGCCTTTGCCGCCGCCTGCTGGTTATAGAGGTTTTCAAGCTGCTCCTGAACGCTGCGCAGACGCTCCGGCATTTTATCCAGCGCGTTCTCGATGCGGACAAGGTTGCCTCTGGCATCCGAACCGAGTTCAACACGATGGGTCATCTGGCCTTTCAGCGTCAGCGTGTACGTTTTCCACATGGAATCAAAAGCAACGGACATGGTAAAGCCGCGATAGCTGCCGATCTGTACCGGGTCTTTGCCCTTGACCTCCTTGCAGGTGTCCAGCAGCGCGGCACCGGCGTTTTCCTTATCGGTGAGCCGGTCGCCGCGAATCTCCATGCCGACAAAGCCCTCTGCCGGGAGCGGATGCGCCGCGAGGGTCTGCATATCCGCCTCCAGCCCACGAACAAAGCCCTTGTGTTCTTCTATCTTTTCCGGGAAGTATTTCAGCAGACTGTCCTCCAATCGGAATTGCTTGCTGTTGTGGTCTGCCTTCATAATTTTGAGCTTAGACACCTCAATGTCCAAATCCATGCGCTCTTTGATGCGGGGATCACCGGCACACAGCGCCTTGATCTCCGCAAAGGACAGCGCTGTAGCGTCCACATCCTCGCAGGAGCGAACCGGAGATTTTGAGGTCATGATCTGAGAGATGAATTTCTGTTTATTTTCCACCGTTTGCCAGAGGTAGGCGTCAAACGTCCCTTCGGTCACATAGCGGCAGACATGAACGAGCTTGTTCTGATTGCCCTGACGCTCGATACGGCCTTTTCTCTGCGTGAGATCACGGGGACGCCACGGGCAATCCAAATCGTGAAGTGCGACCAAACGATCCTGCACGTTGGTGCCCGCGCCCATTTTGGCCGTGCTGCCCATCAGGACGCGCACTTGACCGCTGCGTACCTTTGCGAACAGTTCCCGCTTTTTGACCTCCGTATTGGCATCGTGGATGAACGCGATCTGTTCCGGGGGCATACCGGCGTCAATGAGCTTTTGGCGCACATCCTCATAGACCGTGAACGGCGTTTCCGTGCTTTCCTCCAATGAAATCGCGCTCTCCAGCGCATGGATTTCCGGGCTGTCCAGCGTACCGGGGGAAGCCTTTGCCGCCCGCTGCGAGGGCGTGGTCTTTGGCGTAGAAATGTCGCAAAACACAAGCTGTGTCAGTTTTTCCTCCTCGCCGTCACGCCAGTATTGGAGAATGTTCGCCACGCACTGATTGACCTTGGTGGTTTCTTCGTCGGGGAGCATGGGATTGATGATGCGCTGGTCAAGCCCCAGCTTGCGTCCGTCCGAGGTGATTTTGAGCATATTGTCCACATCCGGGCTGACCGCACCGCTGTGTACCTTGGACGCTCGTTCCGAGAGGGCTTTCACCATGTCCTGCTGGATCTGTGTGGGTTTGGTGGCGATGGTGTGATACGCAACCTCCGGCGTGGGTAAGTGGAGCTGATCCGCCGTTTTGATGTCGGCGACCTCTTTGAACAGATTCATCAATTCGGGCAAGTTGAAAAATTTTGCAAAGCGCGTCCTTGCCCGGTAGCCGGTTCCCTCCGGGGCAAGCTCCAGCGCGGTGGTGGTTTCACCAAAGCGGCTTGCCCAGCAATCAAAGTGGCCCATACCCATCTCTTGCAGCCGGTCATGCTGCAAATAGCGCTGGATGGTGTAAAGCTCTGTCATGGAGTTGGAAACCGGGGTGCCGGTGGCAAATACCACGCCGCGCCCGCCGGTCAGCTCATCCATGTAGCGGCACTTTGAGAACATATCCGAGGATTTCTGCGCATCGGTGGTGGAAAGCCCTGCCACGTTGCGCATCTTTGTATAGAGGAAAAGATTTTTATAATTGTCCGACTCGTCCACAAACATCCTGTCTACGCCGAGCTGTTCAAAGTAAATCACATCATCCTTGCGGTCGCTGGCTTGCAGCTTTTTCAGCCGCGCCTCCAGCCCCTTTTTCGTGCGCTCCAAGCTCTTGATGGTAAAGCTGTTGCCGCCTGCGAGCTTGGTATCCTGAATGCCATCGGTGATTTCCTCAATCTGTTGGTGAAGGAGCTGTTCCTGCCGCTCCGGGCTGATGGGGATACGCTCAAACTGACTGTGGCCGATGATAACGGCGTCATAGTCGCCGGTGGCGATACGGGCGCAGAATTTCTTGCGGTTGTGGGTTTCAAAGTCCTTCTTGGTAGTGACAAGGATATTGGCCGAAGGGTAGAGCCGCAGAAATTCGGACGCCCACTGTTCCGTCAGATGGTTTGGCACGACAAAAATGGATTTCTGGCACAGTCCCAATCTCTTAGATTCCATCGCAGAGGCTACCATTTCAAAGGTTTTTCCCGCGCCGACCTCGTGTGCCAGCAGCGTATTCCCGCCGTACAGCACATGGGCGATGGCGTTTTTCTGATGCTCCCGGAGGGTGATTCCCGGGTTCATACCGGAGAAAACGATGTGGCTGCCGTCATACTCGCGGGGACGAGTGCTGTTCATTTCCTCGTTGTATTGCCGTACCAGCGTTTCGCGCCGCTCCGGGTCTTTCCAAATCCAGTCCTTGAACGCATCCCGGATAAGCTGCTGCTTCTGCGCGGCAAGAGTGGTTTCCTTGGCGTTGAGGACACGGCGCTCCCGTCCGTCTGCATCCTCAATGGTATCGTAGATACGAATGTCGCGGAGGTTCAGCGCATCCTCCAGCAGCCGGTAGGCGCTGGCGCGGTCTGTGCCATAGGTGGTGAATGCCGCCACGTCGTTGTAGCGCACCATGCTCTTGCGGGAAACCTGCCATTCTGCGGTGTACGGGACATAGCTGATCTCGATCTGTCCGCGCAGATAGCGAGGCGTTTCAAAGGTTTCATACATGAATTGCTCGATATACTTCTTATCAAGCCATGTCGCACCCAGCCGCACCTCAATCTCGCTGGCTTCAAGGTCTTTCGGCTGGGCAGCAATCAGGGCGTCCACATTCCCGGCAAAGAATGGGTCGCGCGCTGCTACACGCTGCGCGGTACGGAGCTTCTGCCGGACGTTGCCGGAGAGATATTCGTCCGCCGTCTGCCAGCCCTTCGCCCAATGCTCGCCGCCGTCCTCCAAGTCAAACGGGCCACTGTTTGGTTCCTTGTAAATGACGCCCTTCAAATCCTCAACGATCTGCGGGATTTTCTCGCTGCCGCCCATGAGGGTGGCCATAAAGCTGAGATCGACGCAGGCTTTTTCTCCGATGCAGACAGCAAGGGCTTCACTGGCGGTATCCACAGAATCTACGCTGCGCTGCTGCTTGATGGTGCGCTTGTGGAACATATCCGCCTTGCGCTCCAGCTTTCCGTCGTCATCCAGCACTTCCAGCGAACACAGGAGGTAGTAAGAGGAATCGTCAGAGAACGCAAGACGGTTCGCACGCTCATTGATTAGGCCGTGTTTTGCGGAGAACGCATCATAGAGGCGGTTTAGCTCGGCCTGCGCTTCCTGAATCCGGCTTTCTGCGCTGTACTCGTCCATTTGCAGGGCAATCAGCTCATTCACACAATCCCGCAGCGCGACCATGCCTTTAATGCGCTCGGCGGCGGTGGCGTTCAGCTCCGGTTTGACCATGCGGCTGTTTTCCCGGTAGTACACCTCGCCGTCCACCACGGTGTAGGAGTAGTTTTTCACATTGGGGTCTGCGGGGATGGACGTGTCGATCTGTTCGCCCTCGCCCAGCTCTGGCAGCTCCGCTTCCTGATAGGCGCCGCGAATGTTTTTCACGGCATCATGGAGCTGATCTGCAAGCTCCAGCCCCTCGATGGGGACAACGGTGAAATCCTGCTTGCCGTATTGGGTGCTTTCGGAGGTCTGCCTGCCTAAAATCATCTCCGGGTGGTCAACAAAATAGCGGTTGATGGCAAAGCCATCCCCATTCTGGCTGAGGTGTACCCAATCCGGTTCGATCTCAATGGGACGGTCACGCTTTTGGAGAAAGAGAATGTCCGAAACCACATCCGTACCGGCGTTGGCCTTGAACGCATTGTTAGGCAGACGAATGGCACCCAGCAGCTCCGCCCGCTGTGCGATGTACCTGCGGACTTCGGGCGATTGCTTGTCCATCGTGTAGCGGGAGGTCACGAACGCAATCACGCCGCCCGGACGCACTTGGTCGAGGGTTTTGGCGAAGAAGTAGTCGTGAATGGAAAAACCGAGCTTGTTATAAGCCCGGTCATCTACCTGATATTGTCCGAACGGGACGTTGCCCACGGCGAGGTCGTAAAAGTCTTTTCTGTCCGTTGTCTCAAAGCCTGCGATGGTGATGTCCGCCTTGGGGTAAAGTTGCTTGGCAATACGCCCGGTAATGCTGTCCAGCTCCACGCCGTAGAGCTTGCTGCCCTGCATCTGCTCCGGCAGCAGGCCAAAAAAGTTGCCAACGCCCATAGACGGCTCCAGAATGTTACCGCTCTGGAAGCCCATATTGCCGACCGCTTCATAGATTGCCTTGATGACGGTGGGGCTGGTGTAGTGGGCGTTCAGCGTGGACGCTCTGGCCGCAGCGTATTCCTCCGGGGAAAGTGTGGCGTACAGCTCTGCAAACTCGTCCGACCAGTTTGGCTTATTCTCATCGAACGCATCGGCCAGACCGCCCCAGCCCACATAGCGGGAGAGGATTTCCTGCTGCTCCGGGCTGGCCTGTAAGCCCTCAAACTCCAGCTCTTGCAGGAGGCGGATCGCCGCCATATTTGCCCGAAACTTTGCTTTTGCGCCGCCGACGCCGAGGGCATCATCGGTGATGTGGAAATTCTGCGCGTCGCGGTGGCTTGCCGCCTTGAAGTCAGCGTAAGCGGCCTGCTCCGCAGCGGCAACGCTGGGAAAGCCCTGCCACTCGCCGTCAACGGGGATAGATACCGCAGGACGGTGTGCGGGAGGCTCGTCGATCTCAGCCTGTGAAATGGCGTCATTAAAATCAGGCACAAACTCGCCCATTTCCGAAAACGCCGCGCGCCCTTCCTGCTCCAGAATCAGAGCTTCTTCCTCGCTCATGGCGGGCGGTTCAGGCTCGACAGGTTCCGCAGAGGGCGGGTCATGCTCCGGCTCGTCAAAGCGCAGAGTGCGAATCTCCACATCATAGGGGAGGTTATTTTTGTCACCGGGATACACCGCCACGGTTTTCTCGGTGTAGGTGGATGCCTGTTCCGGCTGCGGATACCGTTCCATAAGCCGTGCAAAACTCTCCCTGCTCTCCGCACGGGAGATAGGGTAGAGAAGCGTCGGGTCACGGAGAGAAATATCAAAAAGCCCGATGCGCTCAATAATGAACGGCTTGCCGTCCTCCAAATATACCGTATCGCCTACGGAATACGGGAACTGTTCTCGCTGCGGGACAGGAGCTGTTTCGGGAACTTCTGTAACTGCTTCCTCTGGCTCATGCCAGCGGTATTGCTCCACATCCTCATCCGAAACATGAATGAGGTCGCTGAAATCGAGATTTTCCAGCTCGTTGGTAATAATCTCTTGCAAAGAGCCGTACTGCCGGGTTTCCAGATGCTCATCATCCAGATAGCGCTCCAGTCGATAATTCACAAGGTCAATGTTCACCTGAATGGGGATCTCGTCATCGGTGACGGTGGTGTAAGCAACGCCAATCTTCGCTGGGTCGCTAAAATCCGCCTCTGAGCCGTATTCACTCCGGCAGAAATCGGAGATCAGTCCCTTTGCACGTTCTAAAAGCGCCTGCTCCGCCTGTCCTTGCAGCTCCAGCCGGTACGCCTCTGCCTGCCACTCGCTTGTAAATTCCTCAGTCACGCCGTACGCATCCACATAGTAGCCGTGGGCCTCGTCGTCCCACACGGCGTACAGGGTACGAAAGCCCCGGTCAAGGCTCACCACATGAAAACGGTCTGCGGGGTCGAGGGTGGGTTCTTCCTGCTCCGCGATACGCTCCGTATCCTGCATCACGCGCTGGATAAATGGATCGCTGTTCAGCTTTTCGGGGTCAACCACTTTGCCGCCCACAATGCCACGCTGGGCGAGGGCTTCCCGGATGGCAGCGGGGTCAATATCATCGAAATTGTCGCGTTCCGCCTCGGTGTAGAAGTTATCCTCGCGGATAAGCTGTGCAATGCGCCGCTGCACCTTCGGCCATGTCAATTCAACGGTTTCCGGACTTCCGGCACGGACGATAAAGAGATTGTTGCCCTCCTTGCCGCCGTACTCGTGAGCAAGCCATGCAGCAGTTTCTTTTTCACGTCCGTGCTGCTGCATATACCGCACTACGGCGTGTTTGCTCTCGATATTTCCGTTCCATATACGGAGCGCATCGTCTATATCGTCTTGCGAGAGCGGTCGCAGCAGATCGTGAAGCTGCTCATAGGTTCCCTCAAAAACCTCCTGATGCAAGTGGTTGCGGAATTCTGGAACATCCGAAAATAGCCGGATAAGCTCCATATCTTTTGAATTGAGAACGGCACGGCGCACAGCGGCATTACACTCGATTTCCGCATTTTCCCGGTCAGAGTGACCGCAGGCGTTGCGATAGGCCGTATCCTCCGAAACCGCTGCCATCACCACCGGCCTGTAATGCTCCAAACGTTCCTGCACCGTGGGCTGAACTTGCTCTGCGGCGGGGTCGCGGAACACCCTCGTGCCGTCCGCGCCGAACTCTGCTTCATAAGCATTGATGGCCCGTTCTGCCTCGTGGTCGATGGACGGAAGCGTATATGCCGTGTGTTCATGGCCGGAATCGCCAATGCGCGAAATTGTTACATCATGCTTTTCCCGCAGCTTTTCAACGTATTTCTCCAAATCCTTTGCAGGGAAGCCGCACATGGTAACACGGCCTACTCCCTCCAAATTGCGGCGCGTCAGCTCAAGGCTGAGATCATCTGCAACTGCCCGCGCATCCTCGCCATACAGCTCGAAGAAGTCCCCAACCTGATACAGCACAATTTCATCGGGGTGCGCCGCCTTTACGTCGTTATAGTCGTTATAAACCGCGTTCCGCATGGCGTCCTGCGCCATTTCCTTGTCATAGGCTGCCTGCTCATCCGGCGTAAGGTAGCGGTTCAACCGAACCAGCTCCGAGATGCGCGAAGCGACCTTGTTCCAATTCATCTGAATGTCTGCACAGCCGTTCTTTTTCAGCACAATGCCTTTGCTGCCGTGATCTTCATAGCTGCCGCTTTCTCTGGATACAGCATGGGTGCGTCCTCCGATGCCATACTCTTTTTTCAGAAAATCAGCGCTCTCTTTTGTCGTGTGCGGAGTCTGGAAAAACTCATAGATGCGGGTCTTTCCACCCTCAAAGCCGCTTCCATTTGCAAGAGAAGCCGCAATTTCATCTTCAGTGATAAACCGGCCCGTCTTCGGAACAGCCGCCATATCGGAGTGATATTCTTTGCGCGGCAATGACAGATCTTCCATACGTGTAAGAAGCGCCTGCGGACGGTGGAAATGGAAACGCAGAAGCTCCCGGTTCTCACGGTATGCGTCAAGAAATACTCTGTGTTCTGCCAGAAGCCTTTCCCGAAACTCCGGATTCAGCAGATCATCCGTCAGGCGCTCCGTTTTCTCTGGAAAGCTGGTGCTATGGATATTGCCCAAGCAGGACAGATACCCCAGCGATTTTGCTTCATCCGAGAAATCGTGATAAAGATTCCAGACATCCACAGCAATACCCAGCCGCTCATAGCGCGGGGCTTCTGTGACTTCAAGATTGGTGGCAAATGTGCCGCCGTCCAGAAGTTCCTCAATACGCTCCGCCGCATCTGCCCAGCCTATCACTTGTGCTGAGCGAAGATAGCGAGAGGTATCTCCGGTTGCAATATGGATACCATCGTCCCCGTACCATGCGGAAAACCTGCCGTTATCCGTAATCAGGCCGTTGCCGCCGTGGTAAAGAGCTTTCAGAAATGCCGCGCGATCCTCTAAAGGTTTTTGCTTGGAGAATTCCGCAGCAATTTTCATCCGCGCTGCATCCGCATTACCGCCCGCGCGCAGGATGTGGTCAATATCATTCTGAGAAATGAACATAGAAAAAGCGGAGGGTGTTACACTCTCCGCTTCTGCGATGGATTGAATTTGTTCTGCCTCTGAGGGGAAGAAGGACATCTGCGCCCCAGCAGGGGCATCGAACATATTTAGCTGAACACCAGTTCCGTGAGGATCGTTTCCTCGGCCTGCGCTTTCAGCGTGTTCATCAGCCCTACCCACTTCATCGGGTCGCTGGCTTTCAGCGCTTCCGTCACGCCCGCTGACTTCATCAGCTCCGGCATCATCTGTTCCAGTCGGTTGTTCGCTGCCTCGTCGATCTCCCGCAGATGGGGGTACAGCCTCTCGGACAGCAGCAGGCTGTTCCACAGCACCGGACGATGCTCCTTCAAGTAATCCTTCCGCATCCTGCCGTACTTGCCCAGCGGGGCTTGCGGCTGCTCTGTCAGGCTCAGGTTGGGAATCAGATAATCCCCGCTGCGGGTGTAGGTCAGTTCGCTCATGGCTTTCGCTCCTTTCCGCGATTTTCTCGCGCTCGTAATTCTTGATGGTGACTTCGATCTGCCGCAGCACCAGCTCGCTGGACTGGCTGATGGCCGTTCCAAGAGCGGCGACGGTCTGAGGGGTGTTGAAATCAAAGACGTTCAGAAAATCCTCATGCTCGAAGTAATCTCCCGGCTGCATCCCGCAGCGGGACAGCAGCGCATAGGTGGTGCTGACAACGGCGGCGTTCCGAAAAGCGGCTCCGATGTTGAACTCATCATAGTCCTCCAAAAAGGAACCGTCAACGATGCCGACAATATCGCGCCGATTGTCGTGCCAGTATTCATCTACAAGCTGCGCCGCCACACGCTCCAACTGATCGGCAAGCCCGCTTTCACCGGAAACGTCGAAGCGCTGCTCCAGCGCCGCAGATACCACCTCACGATGCTCCTGCCGGTATTCCCAAAGATAAGGGCGGCGAGAGTTCTCGCCGCCGCTGGTATCGGAAACATCGAATACATATCGGAGTTTGGGTTGGTCGCTGCTGGTATCCACAAGGGCGATGCCTTTGCTGCCTCGCCGCACATAGCGGCGCATCTGCTTATTCCAGAGGTCGTATTCCGCGCAGGCCGTGGCTTCCGGGCGCTGGGCGAAGATCATGAGCTGCTCGTTGTAGGGGTATTTATACAGCCTTGCGGCGGTGGTCAGAAATGCCGTCCACTTCTGGTAGCTGCCCGTGATCTGCTCCGCCGTGCGGTCTGCCATCTGCGCATAGAGCTGTACTTTACTCGGCATCCATATCCTCCTTTTCAAAATCGGGGAACAGGTCAAGCGCGTCATATTCCGCGTCGCTCATCCTGCGCAGCTTTGCGATGGCGCTGTCCGTCAGCTCCCGCAGCTCCGTTTCATCCGCAGCGAGGTAGCCGCGCATTTCCTCCAGCGCCGCGATCAAGCCCGTGCGGGTGCCGGTGTTGTAGAGGCTCATGAGCTGGCGTTCTTCAAAGGTGATGTTCATATCAAAGCTCCTTTTCCGCGCTCTTTTTGGGCGCTGTTTTGTGTGGACGTTCTTGGGCCGGTTGGCTTTTGAGCTGCTCCAGCACAGATTTTTTCTTTTCCCGGTGTGCCGCGTCCGCCAAATCCATCAAGGAGATGGACATACCGGCCTTGACCTGTGCTTCAAGGTCGGCGACGGTGGGCTGTTTGGGGCCGTTGTTGATAATGCCGTCGATCATGCCGTAATCATCTTCCATCGACATCTCGGCGGCTTTCAGATAATTCTCCGGTTTCTGAAAGGCGGGCAGCTCCTGAAATCCCATGCTGTCACAGTAGTGATAGGATACCTTGCCGTCCTGTTTCAGCGCAACGATGTCACTGACGGAGAGACTGTGTCCCGCAAAATCGCCGGGGCGCTCGTCGTTGAAAATGTAGTAGAAGTTTTCAAGGATTCTGCCGGTATCATCGTCCGGGTACACCTCACGGGTATAGACAGCTTCATAGTTGGCAGGGTCAGGCGGCGCGGCCAGACTGCCGAGATTGGCAAAACGCAGCTCCACCGGCGCATCCCGGCGCAGTTGGTAGATCGCCATAGAATCGGTGGGACTGTTCAAAAAACGCTGCTCCACATCGCGGGGAGGAATATGGCCTTTGACCGCATCCCAATCCGGTCTTGTGACGCCGAACATTCCGTCATGCTTGATGATGTCCTCGGCTTCAAAGACCATTTCCTCGGTGTTGCCGGGATGGAGCATATAAACCGTGATGTCATGTTCCAGCAGTTCCACCGCCCGATCCTTGGAAAGCGGGAGCATATCACTATCCAGATACCCATAGCTGCGCATATCGTCCACCGTCAGCGTGGGGTCAGGCATCGGGGTGGCCTGCTCCAGCTCCGGGAGCATGGTATCTGCCGCATCGGTGGGAACAGCGACTGCGCCGGTGATCTGTTCGCTGTCCAAGGGCGGCGTAATCTGCGCCTCCTGTAAATCCTCCAGAACTTCCATATCTGCAAAGGTCACCTTGGTTGGTGTCATGCCCTGAATGGCAAATACCTCCGTTCGGACAGCCCCGGCAACAGATGCAACCGGTGAATCTTCAATGGTGCTGCTGTCAATAACGCCGCCATCCAGCAGCTTTTTGCTTTCCTTGTCGTAGAGCGAATAGTCCCAACCGCCGTCTGTATGCTGCACATGGAGATATACCGAGCCATCCACAAGATAAAGCGCTTCGTCTGTTTGTGTGGCGCTCACTTCTTCACGATTGATGCCGCGCTCCTTGCAAATCTCCGCAAAGTGCCGGTCAATGTCCGTAATCAGCTCGGATGCCGTCTTATTGATAGTTTCCAGACTGGCGCGAAGTTCTTTCAGCTCCTTGCCCTTTGACCATGTGGCGATATAGCCGAAGCTGTTTTCTCCCGTTTCAATACCGTAATACTGGCAGACCGCATAGGAGATGCTTTCGGCCTCGACCTCCTCGGTGTTGCGGCTCTTTTCACCGGGGACAAGGATCGTCTCACCATCGTCCGCAAGCTCCGTCATGTGTTCATAGTCGTGGAGCTTGGCGTGGGCGATCTCGTGGACGGCGGCGCATACTGTCTGCACCTCACTCATACCGGCGCGGATGGTGATGCTCTGCGCCTTAATGCTGAAAAAGCCGTCTGTGTCATGCGCAACGGGCTTTATCTCCATCGGAACGGGAGAAGCGCGGCGCAGCGCCTCCATGAAAACCTCATACTGCTGCACATTGCCGCTCAGATCGGCGGCAAGCTGGGGCAAGGGCTTTCCCGCAGTCTGCGACACGTCAAAGACGGATACCACCTTGAACATAGGGATACGGATTTCCTTTTCCTCAATGATGGCCTTGCCGTCCGCATCCAGCACCGGCGCATTGGTTTCCGGGTCGGTCTTGATTTCCTCGACTTTTTTCTTATAGGGAGTAGGAGCGATGATGCGGATACCCTTTTCACCTTTCAGGACGTTCCTGCCGAACTGATCGCGCCACTTGTTGAAGCCAGCCACATGGGTGGCGTCGGGGCGCTGCATATAGATGAGCATGGTATTATTGACCGAGTAGCGGTGAAAGCGGCTCATAGTGGAGAGATACTGCTGGTACTTATCGCTCTCGAACAGCTCCTTGATGCCATTTTCGATGCTGTCAACGATCTCCCGCATCCGGTCTTTGTTGGTTTGTTTTTCAGCCATGATGATCTCCTTTCAGAAAAAATAGCGCCCCTGCGCAGAAGAAAACACATCCTGCACAGGGGCAATTCTCCGCAGATAGAGGCCGTTTTTGCGCTTGCGGATAGAATGACGCAGCCACTTGCAATCCGGCATGGAAAAAGCCTTGCGGCACGGGGCTTTCCCAGTCTCTATTTGCGGAGGTTCCAGTATTGTTCACGCTTCCGTTTGGCGTCCTGCTTTCGACGCTCCTGCTTGGCGCAGGCGGGGCAATATTTGGTGCGGTTAGAGGAAGAATAGACCGGCTTACCGCAGATGGCGCAGCACTTTCCCGGTCTTTCCCGCATCACGTCGGCCAGCAGCTCATGGTCGGTGGGAAGTACCGCGTTTCGGAACCAGTTGCACAGCAGCGAGTAGGAAATACCCTGTACGCAGACGCAAGGCTCTCCATCATCCAGAGCAAGGCAGTTGCCGTGATCGTAATTACAGCAGAGCTTCCGAATGAGCTTCTTGGCGCGGCGGAGCTGTTTGTGATCCATACGCGGCGTATCAGTCATTGTCGAACACCAGCTTATAGCCCGTGCGCTGTCCATCGTCCTCCAGAAGAACGCTGGCATCATAGGTTTTCCCGGTCTTTTCGGAGTAGCAGCCTTTCAGCGGGGCGCGGCCATTTTTCAAAAGCGCAGCGGCAAGGGATTTTGTCAGCACCTTTTTCTTGGCGGTGAAAAAGCGGCTGTTTTTCCAGAGAACAAAGGAACAGGCACGGTTCTCGCAGAAAAAGCCTTTCGGTGATTCCGTCACCTCGGCTCCGCAGCGGGGACACTTGCCGACCACCTCACGCCCGGAGGGGAACAGGACTTCCGTACCGGGGATGGGTTTGTAGGTCTGCACCAGCTCATGTAGCATGGCGGCGATCCCATCCATGAAGCTGTCCGGGGCGATTTCACCGCGCTCGATCTCTTTCAGGCGGTGCTCCCATTCAGCGGTGAGCTGCGGAGACTGGAGCTGTTCAGGCAGAACGGTGATAAGCGCCGTGCCGGTGGAGGTGGGCAGCAGATTTGTGATCTTCTTGGACTTCCTGCGCTCCACAAAACCGGAGGACACCAGCTTTTCAATGATACCGGAGCGGGTCGCCGGGGTTCCGATGCCCTTGCGCTCAGCATCATCTGGCATATCCTCCTTGCCCGCGTTTTCCATCGCGGCCAGCAGCGTATCCTCGGTGAAATGCTTGGGCGGCGTGGCTTTTCCGGTCTTGACCGACGCGGCAGATACGGAAAGCGTCTGATTATCCGTTACCACCGGCAGCGCGGGCGCTGCCTCCGTCTGCTCCTGCTCATAGCGCTTCCAGCCAGGAGCAAGAACGGTTTTTCCCTTGGCGGTGAAACTCTGACTGGCACATTCCACCGTAATGACCGTTTCTGCGTAGCGATGTGGTTCATCCACCGCACGAAGCAAGCCCCTTGCCGCCAGCTTCAGCACCTCGCGTTCGCCCAGCGGCAGAGAGGCCATATCTACCTTTTCCGCGCTGATGGTGGGAACAATGGCGTGGTGATCGGTGACTTTTTTACTGCTGCATACCTGCTTGGCGCAGATGGTCGGAGGCTTCTCCATGCCGCAGACAGCGGCAGCGGCGGCGACAAGGCCGGGGACGCTGCCCTCCATATCGTCGGTCAGGAAGCGGCTGTCGGTGCGCGGGTAGGTACAGAGCTTCTTTTCATAGAGCGCTTGGAGATAGTCGAGGGTCTGCTGAGAGGTGTAGCCGAGAACGCGGTTGGCGTCGCGCTGGAGGGAGGTCAAATCGTAGAGCGCGGGCGCTTTCTCAGACTTTTCCTTGCGCTCCACGCTTTTGACGGTTACTGCCTTGCCCTTGCAGGCGTTGGCGATGGCGTCGGCGTCCTTCCTGTCCTTCATTCGGCCTGTCGTGGCGGGAAAGCCGCAATCGAGCTGGACGGTGTAGAACGGTTCTGCCGCAAATGCGGAGATCTCCGCCTCGCGCTGTACCAGCAGCGCCAGCGTGGGCGACATGACGCGCCCGATGTTCAATGTGCGGCCATACGTCAGGGAGAAATACCGCGTGGCGTTGATACCAACCAGCCAATCAGCCTTGGCGCGGCACAGGGCAGATTGATGCAGGCCGTCATAGTCGCGCCCAGATTTAAGCTGCTGGAAGCCGCTGCGGATGGCATCATCCTCCATTGAAGAAATCCAAAGCCGCAGAATCGGCTTGGAGCATCCCGCAAGGCAGTAAACCGTGCGGAAGATCAGCTCACCCTCGCGCCCAGCGTCGCAGGCGTTGACCACTTCGGTCACATCCTCCCGGCGCATCAGCTCCCGCAGAATGTCAAACTGCTTCTGCTTTTCAGAGCGGACGATGAAGCGGAACGAGGTAGGAATTATGGGCAGCGCCGCCAGCGTCCATTTGGCATCATCTGCATTGTAAACGGCGGCGTCGGCCAGCTCTGCCAGGTGCCCAAAGCACCACGACACAATGTACCCGCCACCCTCCAGATACCCGTCATGCCGTGATTTAGCACCCAGCACGGCGGCGATACTCTGCGCCACGGAGGGTTTTTCGGCGATCACAAGGCGCATGGCGCAGCCTCCATTCTCTTTACGTCACGGTAGCAGGGGCGAACGCAGCTCTGTCCGAAGCGCTTGCAGCCGTAGCAGAAGTGTTCCTTGGCAGCGGCGGGAGGGCTGTCCTCCCGCGCTGCTTTCGGCTTCTGCATCATCAGGCGTTCCAGCGGATTATTGGTGAAATATCTCATGCGTCTGTATCCTCCGTAGTATCCTGTTCCGGTTCGCCCTCATACGGCTCAAACTCATATTCGTCCTCGTCCTCGCCGTAGTCATAATCGTCCAGATCGGCGCTGCCCTTGGTCTGCGGCTTGGCCTTTTTCTGCTTGAAGATGTAGAACGCTGCACCGCCGCCCAGCGCGACGATCAGCAGAACGACAAGGATGCCGCCCACGCCGCTCTTTTTCTCCGGTTCCTCGGCGGCGGGTTCTGTCGGCTCGGTGGGGACTTCGGGCTTTGCCTCCTTGCCCACGCACTCGGTCATGTTGACCGCGCAGACGGGGCAGGATGTATTGACTGTACCGGCCACGCATTTTGTGGTGCAGGAGCAAGTGGCGGGCGTTTCTTCCTCGCCGGTCAGCGCCATCAGGTCGGCCTCATCCACCTGATTCAAGAAGTGGACGGTTTCTTCGCCCTCATCGTCACGGTCAATAATCAGGTAAAATGTATTGCCGTTCTTGCTTTCCAGCGTAATGAACTGTTTTCCTGCCTTGGTGCTGGTGCCAATATCGTCGATCAGCGTCAGATTGCCGTCCGGTGTCAGCGCATCGCTGCCGTCTGCCATGCCGCCGACAAGGAACTGCCAGAGGTCGGCCAGCTCCTTTTCATCAAACGGAAGCGTAATGCCGCCGATGCTCACGGTACTGTCGGCGGCGTCGGTGACGGTCAGATAGCCGCCGTACACATAGCCCACACGGGCGGGCAGCAGGATTTTTACCCAATCGCCGTCCCTGCCAATCACATCGACCACCGTGCCGTTGGGGAGCTGCGTAAACGCGGTGTTGTCCAGTCCCGCGCCGGTGCGGACGTTCAGGTTGCCGCCGTTGGTCGTGACCGTGCCGATCTGTTTTGTTTCCTGCGCGTCTGCGGCGATGCTTTCGGTGGCAGGCAGCGCATCATCTGGATAATCACCGCCGCTGGCAAAGGCGGAAACGGGGAGAATCCCGATACACAGGAGCATCAGCAGCAGGCTGATAAAAATGCGTGGTGTGTTCTTAGTCATGGTTCAACGCCTCCTTTTCCGAAGTGGCCGGTGTAGGCGCGGCCTGCATACGGCGGAACAGCTCGGCAAACTGCTCCATCGTCATGCCGTTCTCACGCACCATGCCGATGATGTCGGTGTCCTCCAGCTCACGAATCTGCTTTTCCAGCTCGCGGTTGCGGCCTTGCAGATCGGAGATTTTGCATTTGTTCTTCTCCAGCTCTCCACGGAGCTTCATAATTTTCGGGTTCATATCGTTCACTCTCCTTTACGGCAAGCGCCCATAGCGGTAGAAATGGGACTGCCAATAGTTTGAATTTAAGTTTGCATAAGAGATCGGATCTCCGCAGTGGATCATCATATTGTTGCCGACGTAGATACCCACATGGCTGACACCGGGGGTATCATACGTTCCGGTGAAAAATACCAGATCGCCCGGTTTGACATTGGCAGAGGGTACGGGCGTACAGATATTGCATAGCCCCTGCGCTCCCAGCCTGCCCACATCCCAACCGGAATGATTGATGACCCAACTGACGAAGCCCGAACAGTCAAATGAGGTAGAGGGACTGCTGCCGCCCCAAACGTAGGGGTAGCCGAGATATTTTTCCGCTTCCTTGATAATGGCGGCGAATACCTCATCGTCCAGCACCTCCGGGGGAATGTCGTAGTCGGTATAGCTGCCCTCCACATACTTGCCGATGTAGCCTGAACCGGGGAACAGGTCGGGACGGTTGCCGAGGGTGGCCATATAGGTGGCGTACATTCCGAGCTGTTCTTCGCTCATAATGTAAACGGGAACATGGGAGAGATTGAAGTTTTCCAGCGTGACCGTGCAGATGTAGTAGTCATACGGAACCTGATAGGTGTCCGTATGGGTGTTGCCGTCCGCGTCCGTCCATGTGTCGGTTTCTGTGCGGTAGTGGGTTTCCACCACCACATCTTCGGTCAAAATGTACTGGCGGTCAAAGAGCATCTGGAGCGTACCCTGCACCTCATCCAGCGTCCATTCCCCTTGATGCAGCGCCGTAATTATGGAAATGAGTACATAGGGGTCATGCTCGATGGTGTCCAGATCAAAGTGGTACTCATCGTAGTCATGGGTGCTTTCGTAGGTGTTGAGGTAGTGCTGAAGCTCGGCTTCCATCGCGCAATACTGCGCCTCCGCGCTCAGCATATCGGCGTCCTGCGATGGATAGGTACTGGCCGCGATCCCGGAGCCGACGCCATCCATTATCACCGAGCAGGAGGACAGGCCATTGAGCAGAAATGCCAGCATCAGCAGAATTGCGGCGGCAATGGCAAAGCCGCGCCGGTGCTCCCACACATATTTGCCCGCTTTCTCAGCCTTTTCAGCGGCCTTTTTCGCGGCCTTGGCGGTATTCTCTGCCGCCTTTGCCGTAGTCTGCGCCGCCTGATTGTGCTTGGCAGCGGCATACTGCTTTTTAATGGCCTGCTTCTGCTGCCACTTGGAAACGGGATTGCTGGTGGGGCGGTCGATCTCCGCTTTCTTCTGGAGTGCATCAATGTTGGCCTGTTCCAGCTTTTTCTCCGCACGGATGGCGGCGCGATAAGGCTTGAGCTGATGGGCGCGGTGGGCAGACTGCACCAGCCGCCCGCCGCTCTCCACGGCTTGCTCTACCTTGTGCGCGGCCTCTACGCCTACATTGTCATCCTCGCTCTGCCGCACCTCCCGATGAACCTGAGAAAGAATGAGGTTGGCGGGGGCATCCTGCACGGCATGGGTCAGCTTTGAGGGCGGCTTTTTCTTATCCACTTCCTCAAAACGGAGCTGCGTTTTGACCTTGCCGGTGGCCGGATCAAAGCCGCGTTCCTTTTTGACCACGGTTTTCTTGGGGATTTTCGCCTGCGCCTTATCCGCCTTGGCCTCCGCTTTTTTCACCCGCTTGATGGGCTTTTCCAGCTTCGGCTCGGCAAGATCGGCGTCGGAAAACTGCAAACGCGGTTCTCTTTTCATGCCGACGTCACCTCTTGCGGTTTGGTGGTCATGACGCGGTACAGCTCGGTGTCCTTCGGGAAGTGGTCAATGAAGGGCAGGATCGTGTTGCCGTAGAACAGCAGCCCCTCGCCCTCGCCGGAGTGGGTCACATAAGAAAGCTGATGCGGCGAAATGTTGAGCTGCTTTGCGAGAATCTGCCGGTCGCCAGCGGCCTGATTGAGCATATAGATGAAATCGCTGTTCTCAAAAATGTTCTCAACCTCGCGGCTGGATAACAGGTCTTTGACATTTTGCGTGATCCCGGTGGGGATGCCGCCCCATTTGCGATAGCGCTTCCAGATCTCGACACTGTACGAAGCCGTCTGTTCCTCCTTCAAAAGAAGATGGAACTCGTCAAGATAGTAGCGGGTCGTTTTATGGGCGGCGCGGTTGATTGTCACGCGGTTCCAGACCTGATCCTGCACCACCAGCATCCCGATTTTCTTGAGCTGCTTGCCCAGCTCTTTGATGTCGTAGCAGACGATGCGGCTATTCACATCCACGTTCGTGTGATGGTTGAACACATTCAGAGAACCGGTGACGTAGATTTCCAATGCAGTGGCAATGTACTGCGCTTCCTTTTCATCCTGCGCACGGAGGGCGTTATACAAGTCCTCCAGCAACGGCATATTCTCCGGCTTCGGGTCGTTGAGGTAATCCCGGTAGACGATGCGCACACAGCGGTCGATGATGGTCTTTTCTACAGGGGCAAGCCCATCCTTGCCGCCGACGATCAGCTCGCACAGCGACAAAATGAAGTCGGATTTCAGGCTCAGCGGGTTATCATCGTCGCTGTAATCCAGATTCAAGTCCATCGGATTGATATAGCAGGGCGAACCGTCGTAGCCCTTGCCGGTGGGCGACAGCTTAATGACCTGACCGTGCAAACGCTCCACCAGCGGTGTATATTCGCCCTCCGGGTCACAGATGATGATGTCATCCTTGGGGCAGATGAGAAACGCATTGGTGATCTCACGTTTTGCCGAAAACGACTTGCCGCTGCCGGGAGTGCCTAAAATCAGGCCGTTGGGATTTTTCAGCAGCTTCCGGTCTACCATGATAAGGTTGTTGGACAGGGCGTTGATGCCGTAGTACAGCGCCTCCGAACCGCTCTGGAACAGCTCCTGCGTGGTAAAGGGGACGAAGATCGCTACGCTGGAGGTGGTCAAGCCCCGCTGAATCTCGATCTGATTCAGCCCCAGAGGGAGACTGCTCATCAGTCCTTCCTCCTGCTGAAAGTCCAGCCGGGTCAGCGCACAGTTATACTTCTGCGCGATACTGGAGGTCTGGAAGATGTTGTTGTCAAGCTGCCGGGGTGTGTCCGCCGTATTGAGAATGAGGAAGGTCAGCAGGAACATTCGCTCGTTGCGGGACTGCAAATCCTGCAACAGCTTTTTGGCTTCTGCGCCGTAGGTGGCAAGGTCGGATGGGATAATGTCCATATCGTACCCGGCGCGGACGGCCTTCTTCTGTTCCTCGATTTTGGACTTGTCGAGATCGGTGATCTTGCGCTTGACGGTCTTGATGGCGTTGACCTGATCCACAGACTGCACATGGAGGTTGACGAGGACGCTGCTCTCCATATCCAGAAAGTCCGCCAGCATCCGGTCATTCAGCTCCGGTGTCAGAATCTGCACGAAGCTGATCGCACCCAGCTTTTTGCCCATGCGGAACATCCTGCCGGTCTTGAACTCAAAGGAGCTGGGCGCGATAAAGTCCTTAGTGGACAGCCCAGAGGGAGCCAGCCAGTCCCACGAAAAGCGGAACGGTTCCTGCTCGTCCATCCGCAGAATGTCGTGCATGACGTGCAGGCGCTCAAAGCCGTTCAGCGGCGCAGCCACAACGCCCAGCCGCTTGAAGTTGTTCAGGAGGTCGGTTTCGATGCGCTCCAAACGGGGCTTGGCAGCGCGGAGGTTGTCGGCTTCAACGCCGAACGTGAGATACTTGGTCTTAATGAGGCCGTTGTTGCCGCGGGCAAGCTGATTTTGCAGCATACCGGCGTACTCGGCGCGGATGCCGTCAAACTCGTCCCCGCAGGGCGGAATGGAAATGCTCCGTGCAAAGGTTTCCTGCGAAGCCGAGAGGTTCACAAAGGAAAGCTGAAATTGCACGGAGCTGTCAAAGTAGTTCAGGAAATCGCACCACGCCTCAAAGATGGCGGTCTTGTCCTCATTCTGCGAGAGCTGGTAGTTGATGTCCTGATACTGGATCGTTTTGGTGTAGCGCGTATTGGTCACACGACAGATGCCGTCCGGCCACATACGCTGATACGGGATGCTGTCCTGCGCCGATTTTTCTTTCTTATCCGTTCGGTTCGCTCTTGCGATGGCGGCTTCGATCTGTTTTCGTTCGGCGCGGGTCAGCTTTTTCTTTTCGGACAATTTGATACACCTCCCGGTCTAACTGGTTTTGCCGCTCCAGAACGGCATAAAAATTGTTGGTCTTATATGGGCGCTGCTTCGGCCTCTGGAAGCACACACGGTAGATGTTGCGGATGACGACCTCAAGCGGCTGGCCGTTCTTTTCATACATGGCGAACAGCATAGCCGGGATCATCACCACCATCATCACCATGGCGGCGGGGCTGGTGCCGATGCTGCCCTTGAGCAAGAAGAAAAGCGGTACGCCGATGAGTGCGCCGCTTCCGAAGCAGATAAGCTGCCGTTTCGTGAGGTTGAATAATACCTTGGTCTTAACTTTGGTTAAGTCCTTTGGGACGTTGACATAGGCCATAGAAATCCCCCTTTACAAGAGCTTTTCATATCGAAGTTTCATCTGCGCCGGGTACAAAGCGGAGGCGGGCTTGCGGCTGCCTGTCCAGCATTTGCCGCCTGCCATGCCTGCACAGCTCCAGCCAGCGGCGCGGAGGCTGCTGCCATTCTCGCTATCCAGCGTATAGGTGATGATCTTGCGGTATCCCATTGCCTTTGCCGCCCGCGCAGATGCGGCATAGAGAATACTGCAAGCGTTTCTCTCGCCGGTGGTACAAAGACGATTGACTTCCAATGTCCAGCCATCATCCAGATACCGGCTTACCGGACGGCCTACGATTGCAACGCCAACAAGCTCTCCATCTTTGGCACAGCCGATGGAAAACTTATGCCCAGCAGTTGCCTTGTGGTGCCGGTGATGCGCATTAACAAAAGCGTTCGCTGTTGCAAGGGTAACGGGCGTGAGCGTCAGCATAGTATCACCCCCGTTAATGTGCATTGAACACAGACTTGGCAAGGCTGCTGGTTTTGAACAGGCAGAAGCACAGCAGCACCGTGTAGCCCATGCAAGTCCAGATGGCGTAGATGATGTCATCCACAAGCGCGATGTTCTGAACCAAAACCGCGTAAATGGCAACGCAGACGATGATGAGAAATGCTTGGAAGCCCAGCGCCAGCAAGGAACGGATGTAGTTCTGTCCCATGCCGCCCCATTCCTTGCCCATCATGGTCGCCATCGGAATGGGGGCAACAGAGGTGACGAGATATATTTCAATCATTCTTCCGAATGTGATAATGAAAATGCAGATGGTCAGCGCCCACATGGTAATGCCCACGAACAGAGACTGGAACCATAGGCCGAAGAGCGGCCCCAGCTCCATTTCCATCAGCCGATCCTCGATACCCACCATGACGCTTGAAATGCTGATGCTGGTGTCGCCGATAATCAGCCCGGAGGCGCTGGCAACGACGCTTTGGGCTGCATCGAACACGCCCATTACAATCGTCCATGTGTTTGTTACGATCAGGACAGCGGCAGCGGACTTGAACGCCCACTTGAAGAATATCCATGTGTCCATGTCGTTGAGGTTATTTTTGTCGGTAATGAGCTGGATCAGCTCCAGCGTCATCACAAAGGCGAGAATTGCGCCTGCGATGGGGACGATCACGGTTTCCGACAGGTTTTGTATCATGCTGAAAATGCTGCCGTTCCATGCCTGCGGCGATAAGCCCACCTGACCGGAGATCTCGGCAACCTTTTGATTGGTTGCATCGAACATCCCGGACAGATTGCTCACGATACCGCCGATGAGCATTTCTTTCAGCCATTCCGTGATCTTATCCCATAAGAAATCCATAGGGTTGCCCTCCTTTCGGGAGGATGCCGCCCGAAAGCGGCACCCTCCGTGGATTTATGGGAAGCAAACGAGCTGCCTGATTAGCCGAACAGCCCGGACAGCAGCGGCACGAGGGTAATGCCGATCAGCGCCACGCCGCCGCCCGCCATGAGCTGCTTCATGCCCTGAGATTTAGCACCAGATAGCCATAGGTAAGCATTTGATATGATCTCCAGCTTTTCCCTGGCTCCACACCGTGCGTGCAGCTTTCACCGCACACGGCGTTCCATCGAATTTGGTCATACAGGGCTTGCGACACTTTGTGTGTGCTTCTTTTGCCAAATTCGACTTGTGGCCTTTCCTCCACCGTTTACTTTTTCACGGCTTCATAGGTACTACGCCACTACTTTCACTGAAACAAAGAATGGTTATTGCCTTCTCACGAAGGTATTCCCATCCACCATCTCGCAGCTTTGCAACAGGCTAAATGTTTTCAGCTTCCTGCGTTCCGATATTTCTATCATGGGCCGCATTTAGGTTCTTCCTCTAAGCCTGTATTCAATTCTTTACGAATCGTGCCGCCTGTAACGGCACATGGACTTTCATAACAACCATTTTTACTTGTCCACGAATACCTCCGTATAAGGAGTACCACCGTTTCGATGGTATCAACGTTTAGACTTGTACATTCAGAAGTTCGTCAGTATTTCCATACATACTAACCATGTGCGGCTGACACCCGGCATATAGGATGCGCTATCCACCTCTGGACAGCTTTCGATTTCAGCCTTGCAGCCAAAACTACGGCATCTCTCTGCCGACTTCACCGAGCTTCTGACAATCGGCGGTTGCACACCTATGCCAGTCGGAGTATTAGTGTGGACGCTTCGGGGCGTTACCCCCTCATTTCATCCATCGAAATATCAGTTCTCCAAGATTTTGGACTTCATTCGTCCTTCGACCTGTGCCTGACCTTTTCAGTCAGGAACGCATCGCACGGTTGTCGTTGCCGTAACCCTCCAGCAGATTGATTGCGCCCCAGATGCCGAGGCCAGCGCCCAGTGCCACAACGAGGGTCTGAAGAACACCAACAGCAGAATTAAAGAAAGCCATAAATAGTACCTCCGAAAAATATGTTTTAGATTTTGGAGGGTACATTTCTTCCACGAAGTTTCATCGAGCCGTTGTCAAATTAGGCTGCCGCCGTCAGGCGACAGGTTCACCGGAAAGGTCTGCCTGATACACCTCAACTGCATCATCCGGCTTGAGCTTGAGGCGATGGGACAGAAAACGCTCTATGTCAAAGGCGTATTTCTTGTCATAATCCGCTGTGTAGCGGTAGAGGGGATGCTTGGTGAGATCATATTTGTTGGACAGAAACGGGCGGACGCCGCGAAGCTGCAAGATGCACTTGCCGCCATCCAGCACGGCAAGCTCATCCACGCTCATCAGCTCCTTGCCCAATTTCTGATAGTTCAGCGAATGGGAAACCTCGCGGCCACGGCTCTCGCCGGTGTTATAGCTGTCGATGGTTTCCTTGCCCAGCGCCGCCGCCAGCTCTTTCAGCGTACCGGGTTCCTTTCCACCCAAAAAGATGGAACAGTCCATGTTGCCGATGATCGTATCCGCGCTGTCTTTATACAGGGCTTTGAGCTGGCTCTGCGCCTGCAAGACAAGGCAGCAGGAGATTTCTCTGGAACGGATCGTCGCTACCAGCTTCTCAAGCCTCGGTATCTGCCCAATATTCGCGGCCTCGTCGATCAGGCAGCGGACATGAACCGGCAAGCGCCCGCCGTACACATCATCTGCCTTTTCGCAAAGCAGATTGAAAAGCTGGGTATAGCACATGGAAATGAGAAAGTTAAAGGTATCATCCGTGTCGGACATGATGATGAACAGGGCGGTTTTCCGGTCGCCCAGCGTGTCCAGTTGCAGCTCGTCATAGGCCGTCAGCTCCCGAAGCTCCTGAATGTCAAAGGGCGCAAGCCGTGCGCCGCAGGAAATTAGTATGCTTTTCGCGGTCTTACCGGCACTTAGCTTGAATTTGGCATATTGGCGGACGGCGAAGTGGTCTGGCTTGCGCTTTTTCAGCTCGTCGAACATCAAGTCCACCGGATTTTTGAAGTCCTCATCGTCCTCGCGCACCTCCATCGCATTGATAAATTCAATGAGCGTGGAGAAGTTCTGTTCCTCCACCGGCGCTTCATAGTGGATGTACCCGATAAGGGCGGTGTAGAGCAGTGTTTCCGCTTTCACCCAGAAATCGTCACCGGCTTTACCCTCGCCCTTGGTGTTGGCGATCAGCGTCGTGACCAGCTTCAAAATGTCCTTTTCCGAGTGGATGTAGGCGAACGGGTTGTAGTGCATGGACTTCTTGAAGTTCAGGGAATTGAGAATCTTGATCTGATACCCGTTCTTTTGCAGCGCATGGCCGCAGGAAACCACGATGTCCCCTTTGGGATCGGTGACGACGAAGCTGGTGGGATAGGTTTTTGATGTGCATTGGAGCAGATTGGGCTTCAACCAAAAGCGGGTCTTGCCCGAACCGCTGCCGCCGACGATCAGGACATTTTTGTTCCGCGCCGTTTTCGGGTCTTTGGGGCGACTATTCATCGTCAGACGCTCCGTCTGCGTGAGAATGATGTTGTTCTCAAACGCGGGATCGACGTAGGGCTTGATGTCCTCGGCGGTTCCCCAACGGGCGCTGCCGTACTCCAGATTTTTGCGGAATTTCTTGGCATTTTTACCCTTGATATAGACCGCCAGCCGAATAGCGATGGCGGCGGCAACGCCCACGCACAGGTCAATGGGATGAAAGCTGGGGACAAGGGAGTGAAACGCCGTGTTCAGACCGGTCATAATGTTCAGCAGCTTCGCGGAAGCGTCCGAACCGGGAGCCAGCCGCACCGCCTCGCTGACCTTGGTGGCCAGCAGCGCGATGAACACATACGGGATGTTGGGAAGGATGAGCTTTTTGACGTTGACTTGCTTCATCGTTCCAGCTCCTTCCGCTTTGTCCTGTCCACCACAGCCGCCTGAATGAGCGACTTGAAGTGTTGCAGCTTTTCCAGTACCGAGGGGCGTTCCGCCTTTCTGACCTGCTTGGTGGTATATTCCTTGAACGCGGCGGTCATTGCGTCGGCGTCCGGCGCTTTGAAGAACACCATGTATCGCTTTTCGCCCTTGACCTTGAATGGAGCGAAGTCAATGCCATACTTCCGGGCAATCCGGTTGAATGAGCCGATATTCTGATCGGTGACTTCAATGCTCTGCAACCCCTTATCCTTGGCGGCAAGCTGCTTGACGGTCATTTTTCCGTGGGGATTGGCCTTGCTGTACTGATGCTTCTGGCGGTCGTTTTTCAGTTGCTCCAGCAGCTTGGCAATGGCTTTGCGAAATTCCTGTTCGCCCAGCTTTCCGCAGGAGATCATCAGGGATACGATTCTCTGTTCAACTTCTTCCTGCATGACTTATCACGCTCCTTTCCTCCGATTTGCAGGGAGAACGCCGGGACACTAAGGCGGTACCACCAGCCGGTGCAGAAGATGCTCATTCATTTCTGCGCCCCTGTCCCTTGACGGTCAGGATGCCGTCCAGCGTGGTGGCGGTGATCCGCAGGCGCTCGGCCACGGCGATGTCGTTTTTCACGCTTTCATCTACGGTGCCGCCGCAAACCACCAGCACACGAGCGCGGCGCAGATACTCCCGCGCCATGTCGATGCAGTCCTTGTGCTCCTGCGGAATCTCATCGCGTAGGAACAGCGGCAGAAACAGCGTGGGGCAGATGGGCGAAAAGCCCGCGTCATAGACCGCCCTGCAATACTTGGCGGCATTTTCGGTGTTCTCAAACTCGTTCTCGCTCCACGGAGCGGTGATGTAGGCAAGGGGGCGTTTCATCGGTATCAAATCCTTTCTCCCGGAATCGGGCATGAAAAATGACGGCCTTTAGGGGCCGCCGTGAAAATCGTGATTGACCAGCATGGCATAGTGGTTGTCGATGGTGGAAACGGAATTGAACAGCGCCGCCATAAGATAGGCTTTCGTGTTCCAGACGCGGGTGGTGTTCTCGCGGATACCGTCCATGACCTTTTCGATGTGCATGGAGGTAATCTTTTCAAAGCGCTGTTGCACGAAGCCGGTGGGATACTCCGCATCCCGCCCGATCTTGACCGTGGGGCTGCGGTTCATGGCGACCTCCAGCATGATCTCCACCAGCTCATCAAGCTGCATCCGGTCATACTGCTGACAGAGAATGTCGTATTCGATTTGCTCTCTGATCTCCGCTTTTTTCTCAAATCCGTCCGTCATTCCGTCCGCCGCAGGCAGAAAGAATGAATGAGTGCTTGATAGATCAGTATTTGATTTTTGAGTATTAGATTTCTTAGTATTTAATTGCGCGGGATTATCCGTATCCGGTGCCTCCGTATCCGGGTTATCCAGATACGGATTTTCCGTATCTGGTAAAGTCGTATCCGGTGGAGAGGGCTTTCGGGGCTTCTCGAAGATGGTGTACTCCGTGTCGGAAATGCGCCCGTCCTTGCTGCGAAGCTGACGGCGGATGATGTAGCCCGCCAGCTCCAGCTCCTTGAGCGTTTTCCCGATGGCGTCCACGCCCTCCTTGCAGATCGCAGCCAGTCCCCGCGTGGTGTAGTTCCACTCATCGGGGAGGGAGAGCATCATGGAGAGCAGCCCCTTGGCTTTCAGGGAAAGATTGCTGTCTTTCAGGTGATGGTTGCACATCACCGTGTAATCCCGCGTCCGTTCAACGCGAAATACAGCCATATTGCTTCAATCCTTTCCGCAGGGCAGTCAACCTGTTTGGCCGTCCTCCTCGGCAAACCGTGTATCCAGCCGCTTTACGCTCCAGTTCTGCTTGAACTGTCCCAGCGGGCCGGTGCCGAACTGCGCCAGCGCACGGCGATCCAGCTCCAGCAGCTTTTCCCACAGCTCCGGGTGATGCTTTCGCAGCTTCCGCAGCTCGTCAATACGCTGGAACGGGCAGCACCAGCAGGACGCACGGTGGTAAATCTCATACAGCCCGCCGAAGTCAAAGCCACGGTCGTAACAGGCTTGGAGCGCCTGCGCCTCCGTGATGCCCCATTCCACGAGGGGATACCGCTCATCCTTGCAGCGCCACGCTTCATCGGCGGCGATACCGACATAGTGGATCGCGCCCAGCTCGCCTTTGAGCCGGTTGACCTCCTTGGTGATGAGGTGCGTTTTGAGCTGCCCGGTACACCAGCGGACGCGGATTCCCGGCCAGCCGTTGCCGTAGGGCGGGATGCCCAGCTTTGCACGGTTTTCCAGACTGCGGGGCTTCTGCTTGGGTTCGTCGAACATCAGGTATTCAAAGCCCTTGGGATGGCGCAGCGTGGTAATATGGATGCCGTGCTCCCGGAAAAGATGCTCGTCCAGTTTGGCAAGGTGTTCGTACATTTCCGGGAACTCCATGCCGGTGTCCGCTGACAGCACCATATTGATGGGCATATCCCGTTCGATCATCAAAAGCAGCATGGCGGTACTGTCCTTGCCACCGGATAGGCTGACGGCGTGAAACTGCTTGCCGTTTGTGTTCTGAATGGTTTCCCGCATGGGGAAGCCGCTCCGTTTTCACTCCTTTCCCACATCACAGCTCATAGATGGGCTGCTCGTGTTCGTAGTAGGGATCGCACAGGGCGGCAAGCTCAGCCACCAAGTCCTCCAAATCCAGAGAAATCTCGCTGTCCGCCCAATCGCTGCCCTTGTAGACGCGGTACTCGGTGACGTATTCGCCTTCTCCTGCGTTCACGCTGAATTTGGCAACGACGGCAAAGCCCATATCCTCCAGCAGCCACAGCTCCATCGACCGGGCAGCAAACACCGCGCCGATATAGCTGTCGCCTACGTCCTCATAGAGAAGCGTCGCTCGCTGCTTGAACAGCTCCGAGCTGCGATAGTCCAAGCTCAGCGCATTCTTGCCGTCTGCACGGTAGGCATAGACCGTTTCAGCCTTGTTCCAAACGGCTTGCAGCAGGGCGTGATAGTCAATGTTTTCCAGAAACTCGTCGATCTCCGTTTCCGTGTAGCCGACCTCCGTACCCTTGCGGAACAGCGTGGTCAGCGCTTTTTCCAGCTCTGTTACTCTGCTCATGGTAATTCCTCCAATCATTTTAGTGACGCCGCTTTTTCCGGTCAGGGAGGATATGCCCCTCAATGACGGCGGCGTGTTTGCGGATTTTGATTTCTCCGCGCCTCTCAGATGCCTGCGCCTTGGCATATCCCACGTCGGAGAGGAACAGCCGCAGCCGTTCGCCCTTTTCACCCACAGGGGATTTCCACGACAGGACATCGAAAATAATCATGTGGCGGGTTTCGTCCATAAAGCGCTCCAGCGCAAGGATGCTGTGACCGCCGACAAAATCATCAGCGTTCATATTCGGCACCTCGCGCTCTGATCTGAAAGGCGGCAAGCCCATAGCGGGCGATCAAAGTGGCGTTGACGATCAGGCGCAGCGCCTCCGGGTCGATCACCTCCGGTTCAGCTAAGTCGGCCATCGTGACCGCCTCCGTCTTGTCGCAGAGGTCGCGCGCCGCCATGAACAGCGCGTAGTTGTGCGGCGAGGTGTTTTTCAGCACCGCATAGCCGAACTCGATCCCGTCCTTGCAGAAGCAATTTGCCGTGCGGCGGTAAATATCGTCGTTAGAGGTCAGCAGGTACATGGCCGCATAGTAGGCGTTGGTGTCTCTGCGGCGGCGATAGCCCTGCACGGCGCACTGATACTGCATCCTGCGCTCATGCTGCTCGTTGCTCCAAAGGCTTCCGGGATAGTGCTTGATCAGCAGGTTCAGGCGCTGGAACAGGCGGCGTTCATGGGGAAATGTCTCTAAGACTGCCTCGCGGTAGCCGACCACACCGGCCTCGATGCGCTCGGCCAGCCACGGGCAGCGCAGGGCGGTACAGCCCAGCTTTTTCACATACTCGGTACAGAGCTGGCAGCTCACATCTTTGGGGGTATATTTGAATGTGTTGATATACATGGCGTCCTCCTTTTGGCATGAAAATAGCGGACAAACAAACTGCTTGTCCGCTCATCGGCTCTGATCGCGCTGGCGCTTTTTCTGCCATGCGTCCAGTAATTTGAAGATGGTGTTCTCAATCTGAAATGGGGTATAGGAACGTGGGAAATATTTGCGGAGCTTTTCACCGGAAAGGGTGATGTCGTTCTTCTCCGGTTTCTTCTGCTCCATCATAATGGAGAGCATGGTGTCCTCGTTCAGCTCACCGCTCTGACTGAGCTTTTTCATCCGCTGCGCCTGCGAGAGCGAGGGGGTGGCCTGTTCGCTGTCGATGGTTTCCAGAAGTAGCCCCTGCTCCTTGGGTGTCAGCGCCGCGATCTGATAAGCGGGACTGAGGGCGATCTTCTTCTCGTCTACCATCTGCTGAAGCTCCGGGACTAACTGCGTCAGGGCGATATAGTTGCGGATGGTGTCGCCGCTCACACCGGCATCCTGACCAACTTCATCATCGCTGCGGAACTTCGCCGAAATTTTCGGCGAAGTCAGATCCGTCCGTGCGCCCTGCCGCTTGATGGCCTCCATCTTCATCTTGTAGGCTTTGGCGCGTTCGGAGGGGAGAATGTTCTCACGCTGAAGGTTGCTGTCCACCATGATGATGGTGGCAGCGTCCCGGTCAATGTCACGGACAATAACCGGCATGGTGGCCAGTCCTGCCAGCTCACAGGCGTGTTTGCGGCGGTGGCCTGCAATCAGCTCATAACCGCCGTCCTCCCGTGGCCGCGCCAGCGCGGGGACGAGGACGCCGTACTCCTTGACGCTTTCGGCGGTTTCCTGCATGGACGCATCCTCCCGCACCTGAAAGGGATGATCCGGGAATGGATGCAGCTCGGAGAGCGGAATCTGAACGACTACTTCCTGCTGCGGTTTCGGCTTTTTGGATGGCACGGGCTTTTTGCCCGGTTCCTTCTGCACTGTTTTTTCAGGCATTGTGTTCCTCCTGTCGGCATCTGATTTTGGGTACAAAAAAAGGACATTTCTTCTTTTCAGAGGAAATGTCCTGATTTCTTGGACGGGCTGACAGCCTGCCCAAACGGTATTCTATTTTTGTCGTTACTATAACACCCCCTACGATATAACTACTTCGCGGCTCGATTTTTCGGTTTGGAAAAGGATGAAAAACCTTGCCAGATAACCGAAAACCCTTGATATACGGGGCTTTTCCGGTTTGTCGTAATTATACCGTAAGGGCACTCTTGCGCCAGTTTGCTTTTGGCAAACGGTGTCCCGATGAAGATGATTCAGGAGTGGCTGGGACACAGCGATTTCTCTACCACCGCGAATATTTATTCGCATTTGGACTACGCTTCCAAGGTTTCTTCGGCAGAAGCGATGCTGAACGGGCTTGGAATGGGTTCAAATCCGGAAAATGACACTTAAAAAAGTGTGATTTCTCTCCAAAACAGGACGTTTTCTCTCCTGTTATGAAATTGTCAAACTCAAAAATTCTGCTTTTTGCATAAAAAAGCGGTACAGAGCGCTCAAAAAAGCACGCTGTGCCGTTGATTGGCGGAGCATCAGAGATTTGAACTCTGGCGGCGCTACAAACGCCCTATC
>ERZ1034768.43-NODE-43-length-49481-cov-9.194108_pt1 | contig 49481 bp, 37 predicted proteins | sample MGYA00520691_ERZ1034768 | MGnify/ENA primary metagenome ERZ1034768 (study PRJEB33766, sample SAMN09781704) | gut metagenome | biome: gut microbiome | host: Homo sapiens | place: Madagascar | study: EMG produced TPA metagenomics assembly of the PRJNA485056 data set...
CGACCTCCGACGTGACAGGCCGGCGCTCTAACCAACTGAGCTAACTCCCCATTGGGTTGCTTCCAAAGCAGCGATAGCCAGTATAAGGGAGCCTCATTCATCACGCAAGACTTTTTTCTGAACTTGCGAAAAATCATGTGCTACTTATGGAAACTCGAGGTCAGGGATGCAATCACGGAGTGACCATCGAGGTTTGGTAACGATTGGTTTTCGTCCCCGGTCATCTTTCTTTCGAGCTGTGTGGTTAGCGATAAAGTTAAACCTTACACAACAGGAAGGTTTTCATGCGCGTTATCAAGTATTTCAAAGGGCACGGTTTGGCCATCTTGCTCATTGTCGCCCTTCTTGCAGCTCAGGCGTTTTGCGATCTTGCTCTGCCTAACTACACGTCTCGATTGGTGGACGTCGGAATCCAGCAATCGGGCGTCGATCATGCATCGCCCGAGGTGATGACGGAATCAACCTACGGCTCCGTCGCTTCCGCGCTTGCGCCGTCCGAAGACGATGCGGCGTCTGTCTTCCATGACGCGTACTTCATGGGCGATGACGGTTCGTATCGCCTGACGTCCTTCGGCAAAGAGAACCGCACCGCGCTTGACGATATCGTTTCCGTTCCTCTGATCCAGATTCACTTGGGAATGCCCGCTGAAGTTGTCGCCCAGCAAAGCGACAGCATCGTCGCTCAAGAGGCCATAGCTTCCGCGGTGGCGGAGTATCGCCTTGCGGGTGCTGACGTGTCGGGCATGCAGCTTGGCTATCTTCTTCGCACCGGCGTATACATGATGGGTTTCGTTGCCTTGAGCGTCGCCGTCGCCGCTCTGGTCGGCTTAGTGGCTTCGCGTACGGGCGCAGCGATCGGCCGCGACCTCCGCGAGAAGCTGTTCGCGAAGGTCATCTCGTTTTCGGATGCCGAGATCCAGCGGTTCTCGGCAGCTTCCCTTATCACGCGCGGCACGAACGACGTTCAGCAGATCCAGCAGATGTCCGTCATGTTCATGCGCATGATCTTATATGCGCCTATCCTTGCCATTGGCGGCATCGTCATGGTTGCGCGAACCGACCTTTCCATGGGCTGGATCATCGGCGTCGGCATCGGTGCCGTCATGCTGGCTGTGTCCGTGCTTTTCATCATTGCCATGCCGAAGTTCCGCGTTATGCAGAAACTCATCGACAAGGTGAACCTTGTCGCGCGTGAGATGTTGACAGGCGTTTCCGTCGTCCGCGCATTCGGCCGTCAGGAAACCGAGCAGCAACGGTTCGACAAGGCCAGCACCGAACTAATGTCCACCCAGCTGTTCACGAACCGCGTCATGACCTTCATGATGCCCGCGATGATGCTCATCATGAACGGCATCTCGGTTCTTATTGTTTGGGTGGGCGGATCGGCTATCGACGTCGGCTCTCTTCAGACGGGCGACCTCATCGCGTTCATCACGTATTCCATGGTCGTCATCATGAGCTTCCTCATGCTGGGAATGCTTGCCATCATCATTCCGCGTGCCGACGTCTCGGCCCAGCGAATCGATGAGGTTCTGGCAACCGAGCCTTCAATCTGCGACCCTTCGGCCCCTTCTGCGGATGCCATCACGCAGGCGCCGGCGGAAACCGATGGTGCCTGCATCGCGTTCAACCACGTCGACTTCAAGTACAGCGACTCGGTTGAAAACGTGCTCGAAGACATCGATTTCGTTGCCGAACCCGGCAAGACCACGGCCATCATCGGCTCTACCGGCTCGGGCAAGTCCACCATCCTCAAGCTGATCGAGCGCTTCTACGACGTGACGGGCGGAAGCGTCACCATCGACGGTGTCGACGTGCGCGATTTAAGCCAACACGATTTGCACGCCCAGCTTGGTTATGCGCCGCAGCACGCGTTCCTGTTCGCCGGGACCATTGGCTCGAATATCGGATACGGCGCGAAGGACGCGAGCGACGACGCGTTGCTTCAAGCGGCCGATATCGCGCAGGCAACCGAGTTCATAGAGACGCAGGACGAGGGTATCGATTCGTTTGTCACCCAAGGTGGTGGCAACGTGTCGGGTGGTCAGCGTCAGAGGCTCTCCATTGCCCGCGCCCTGGCAACCGACGCCCGTGCTTACCTGTTCGACGACAGCTTCTCGGCCCTTGACTACAAGACCGATGCCGCGTTGCGTCGTGCTCTTCATTCGCGCATGGGCGGTAAAACCGTCATCATCGTCGCACAGCGCATCGCAACCATCATGCATGCCGACAAGATCGTCGTCCTTGACGAGGGTCGCGTTGCAGGCATGGGGACGCACGATCAGCTCATGCAGTCGTGTGACCTGTATCGCGAGATCGCGTATTCGCAGCTATCGGAAAAGGAGCTGGCGGGAGGTGGTGTTGCATGAGCGAACGCGATGACATCCAGCAGCGCCAGCTAGAGGAAATGAAGGCCAAGCGCGCCGCACGCGGCCGCCGTGGCGGACACGGCCCGCACGGGCGTATGGGCGCGGTTGAGAAGCCGCGCGATTTCAAGGGAACGGTCGCGAAACTTGCACGTTTCTTGGGCCGGTTCAAAATGCTTCTGATCGTGGCTTTGATATTCGCAATCGGATCGACGGTCTTCAACATCCTGGGTCCTAAGGTTCTTTCCGAGGCGACCACCGAGCTGTTCAACGGCTTGGTCGCCAAGGTGCAGGGAACGGGTGGCATCGACTTCACGCTGATCGGCGAGATCCTTGCGGCCACGCTTGGTTTGTACCTTCTTTCGGCTGTGTGCTCGTTCATTCAGGGATGGGTGCTTACCTATATCTCGCAGAAAACCTGCTATGAGTTCAGGCGCGAGATCGCTCAGAAGATCGACCGCCTTCCCGTTGGCTACTTCGAGAAAACCAGCATCGGCGACACGCTTTCGCGCATCACGAACGACGTCGACACGTTGGGTCAAAGTCTGAACCAGGGTATTTCCCAGCTCATCACGTCCAGTGTCACCGTCATCGGCGTTTTGGGCATGATGATCTACATCAACCCGATCGCCGCGCTGGTGGCCGTGTGCATCGTGCCGGTGTCGCTGATTTTGGTGAGGACCATCGTCAAACGTTCGCAGAAGTACTTCTATCGTCAGCAGGAAAGCCTGGGCGCCATCGACGGTATGATCGAGGAGGCGTTCTCTGGTCACGCTGTGGTGAAGGCCTTCAATCGCGAGCAGCAGACGGTCGAGGAGTTCAACAAGACGAACGGCACGCTTTACGAGTCGGCTTGGCGCTCTCAGTTCCTCAGCGGTCTTATGAAGCCCGCCATGGATTTCGTGGGCAACCTAAGCTACGTGTGCGTTGCGATTTTGGGCGGTGTGTTTGCGTCGCGTGGCATCATCGCGGTGGGCGATATCCAAGCTCTCATTCAGTACGTGAAGAATTTCACCCAGCCCATCACGCAGCTTGCCCAGGTGTCGAACGTGCTTCAGCAGACGGCCGCCGCTGCTGAGCGCGTGTTCGAGTTCATCGAGGCTCCCGAGGAAGAGATCGAATCGCCGAAGGCCCGCATGGCCGATTGCGCCTCCGACGTCGAGTTCGAGCATGTCCGCTTCGGCTACGACCCCGAAAAGCCAGTCATCAAGGACTTCACCGCCAGCGTTAAGGAGGGTCAGACTGTTGCCTTGGTCGGGCCGACCGGCGCCGGCAAGACCACCACGGTGAAGCTGCTGATGCGCTTTTACGATGTTCAGGGCGGCTCCATCCGAATCGGCGGTCACGACTTGCGCGATTTCTCGCGCGACGACGTCCGCTCGCAGTTCGGCGTGGTTCTTCAGGATGCGTGGCTGTTCAACGGCACCATTCGCGAGAACATCCGGTTCGGCGACCTTACCGCGACCGACGAGCAGGTCGAGCAAGCTGCCCGCATGGCGTTCGCGCACCATTTCATCGAGACGCTTCCCGATGGATACGACTGCGTTATCAACGAGGACGCCGGCAATATCTCGCAGGGACAGCGTCAGCTTCTGACCATCGCGCGCGCCTTCTTGGCCAACAGGCGCATGCTCATCCTCGACGAGGCCACCTCGTCGGTTGACACGCGCACCGAGGAACGCATTCAGAAGGCTATGGACGGCTTGATGGAAGGCCGTACCTCGTTCGTCATCGCACACCGCCTGTCCACCATCAAAAACGCCGATCTCATCTTGGTCATCAAGGATGGCGACATCGTCGAGCAGGGCACGCATGAGCAGCTTCTTGCGCAGAAGGGCTTTTACGCCGATCTTTACGAATCTCAATTTGCGGACGTTGTGGATTAGGGTGAAGAAGGGGCGATTTGCGGCGATAATTGTTTGATCTATAGATTGAACTACCAACGTGGCTTGGGGCTGCGTATTAAGGACGAGAGCATGTCCCCCGATAAGGGATATTACACTTACGACAAAATCGACGGCGTGAACGCCTCGCATGCTGGAAAAACCCGCATCGCGGCCTTCGACTTCGATGGCACCAGCATTGACGGCAGCTCGCCGACGCAGCTCGTGTTCCATCTTTGGAAGAATGATATGCTCAGCAAGACCGACGCTTTGCGCATTGGTTTGTGGGCCTTACGCTACAAGTTCCGCCTGCCTCAGGACGAGGCTTCGGTTCGCGGCATCGTGTTTCGTGCATTTGAGGGTAAGCCGGTCGAAGAGGTCGATCAGTTCCTATACGACTTCTATGACAGCGTTATTGAGCCTCGCTTCTGCATTGCGGCCGATGCTGCTATGGAACGCCACCGCATGGCTGGTGACGTCGTTCTCATCATTTCGGCAACGTTCGAACCCATTGCCCGTCGCGCGATGGAGTTTCATCCCATCGACGGTCAGGTCAGCACGCGCATGAAAACCAGGGATGGCTGCTACACACGCGAGGTTGACGGCAAGCCGGTGGAAGGCGCCGAGAAGCTGGTCGCCATCAAACAATGGTGCGACGCCAAGTTCGGCGAGGGCAATTGGGAGCTTGCGTACGCATACGGCGACCATCACTCTGATCGCCTGATGCTCGATGCCGCGGAGCATGCTTTCGCGGTCAACCCCGACCATCCGCTTTCCCGCTCGGCGAAAGCGAAGAATTGGAACGTTTTGGAATGGTAAGGAGGCTGTGATGGAGAACAACGAACCCATCCCTGCAGCCAGCGGCGCGTCCGGCACCGATGCCTCGCGCGAAGGCACTCCGAAATCGCCTCAGGTCGATTACGTCGCAGCGGCGCGGTCCGCATGCGCTTCGGGCGACGACGTCCTGGGCATTCATCTTTATTTGGCGGCATTCGAGATCCAAAACCAGGATTCGTTCCCGCCGTCCTCTGATGCGCTCGATGCGCTTCGTAGCGCTTGGAAGCTTGCTATCTCGCTGAAGGAGCGCTCGATTGCCGAGTACATCTTCGAGAAGCTTGAGCCGTTCGTTTCTGCCCAGGAAATGGGCGAGTGCGCTGACGCTCTGCAGCAGCTTGCACTCGACCGCCTTGAGGAGTTCGGCCTTTCGCGCGACGAACTCGAGCAGATGGCCGACGCCTTGTCGGACGATTTCTTCGGCTCGAACATCGGTCAGCCTTCTATCCATATCGAGCAGTTCACGTTCCCAGCGAAGCCCGCTGCCGAAGCGGGAGCGCAGGACGTTGCGGCCGAGCAGGTCGATGACGGCCAGCCCCAAGGGGCGGCCCCAGCCAGCGCGGATGCCCAGACTGAAGGCATTGCGGCCGAACACGCCGAAGGCGCTACCGCCGTTCAGGCCGACGAAGATGCCTCTGCGCAAGCGGCTGCGAAAACGCCTGCCGAGCGCGAGTCGTATGCCGACTTGGTTGGATTCGACGAAGCCATTGCCGATATGCGATCCTTGGGTATCGGCATGGGCGACGACCCCGAGTTCAAGGCGTTCGTCGAGCAGCTGAACGCGCTTCATGGCCTTGATCGCATGCCTTCGGTCGACTCGCTGGTTTTCCGTGCGGTTGCTCGTGAAGACGCCAATCGATTCCTTGCGGCCACGCTTCGCGAGATCGGCCTTCCGGTTATCCGCATGTCCTTCGAGGAAAGCCTTCAGGGCGTTCCCATGCTCGTCGTCTCTTCGGAAGGCATCGATTTCCGCAGTCGTCAGAACTTCATGAGGCTTGGCTTCACGCAGCCGATGTCCCTGGTTATGGAAGACATCGACTTGTGGACAACCCCTGAGGACGAGACTCCCGAGGAAAAGGAGGCCCTCGCCGTTCAGGCAAACGCCGCTCGCGGTGCGCGCGAGGCGCTGAACATCATCCGTTCCGCTGTGGCAAACCCCAACGTGTACGTGCTTGCTTCGGCTTCCAGCCTGAAGGACGTCGATCCGTTCTTCATCGACTTGCTTGCTCCGGCATCCGTGGTCGATATCGAGCTTCCGGGCGATGACGATAGGCGCGCTATCTGGGGAAAAATCCTTGCCGAGCATGGATCGCTCAGGCATATGAACCTCGACGACCTGGTCCGCCTCTCCGATGGCATGCCTCGTTTCGACATCGAGTCCGCGGCTCACGAGGCCATCGAGGAGGCCTACAAGCAAAGCTTGCTGCAGCGCCGCTTCGTCGCGGTTTCGGCGCAGAACATCTTCGAGAAATTGGCTAATTACCAGCCGCTTGAGTCGGAAATCTATCGCGATCTCGAAGAGAAGGTCATCGACGACTTCCGTCGTGACCTGGCGCACATCAACGACATCCTCAACGAAGGCGAGTAGCCCATGGCACGCTCGACACGCTCCGGCGCCTCCGCAGTGGCGACGCAGGAAGACTGGGCTCGCATCGGCGTGTCGTGCCCCGATTTTGTGGAGCAGGTTCTGCAAAAGGGCGAGGAGAACTACCGCGATCTTCCGTGGCGAAACGTCGACGATCCATATGCCGTGCTCGTTTCCGAGGTCATGCTTCAGCAGACGCAGGTCGCCCGCGTCCAGAAGTATTGGCCTCGGTTCCTTGCGGCGTTTCCCACGATCGATGCGCTTGCGGCTGCTTCAACGGCCGACGTGTTGTCGTTTTGGCAGGGGCTTGGCTACAATCGCCGCGCCCTTGCCCTTAAGCGCTGCGCCGAGGAGTGCTCGGCTCGATGCGGGGGAGAGCTGCCGGCAACGGTTGCCGAGCTCGAACAGCTGCCGGGGATCGGCCCTGCCACCGCAGCGGGAGTCACCGCATTCGCTCGAAACTTGCCCTCGTGCTATATCGAGACGAATGTCAGGTCCGTTTTCCTGCATGATCTGTTCCCCGATCACGAGAAGGTGTCCGATCGCGTCTTGGAACCGTTCGTTCGCTCGGCTGCTGACCATGCGCTTTCTTTCGTGACGCCACGCGTTTGGTACTACGCGTTGCTTGACTATGGTGCCTATATCAAGGCCAACACCGTCAATCCCTCGCGTCGTTCGGCGCACTACGCGCGCCAAAGCTCGTTCGAGGGCTCGCATCGCCAAAAACGCAGTCTCCTTTTGAAGATGGTCTTGGCGGCTCCCGAAGGGGTTTCAAGTGCCGATGCTTTTTCGGCTCTGAGCGATTTCGAGTCAAGTCACAAGCGCCCGCCCGTTTCGGAGGAAGAATTCGAAAGCTTGGTGAGTGAGCTTTCGACGGAAGGCTTCTTCCGTCAGGAAGGCCCCTTGCTTTTCCCATAGCATTCAAAGAGGTCGGGCGTTTGGCGTATTTTCCAACCGATGTCGGGCGCACAATCGCTTGCCCTATCAGAAAACCGTTTACCTAAGCAGCCGTCTGACTGCGCTGCATTGAAAGAGGAAACAGAAGCATGTCGTTATTCGAGCTGTTCTTGGTTGCCGTCGGCCTTTCCATGGACGCGTTCGCAGTTGCCATTTGCAAGGGATTGGGCATGAGAAAGCTCGATATGCGCCAGGCTCTTGTCATTGGACTGTTTTTCGGCGGCTTTCAGGCGCTCATGCCCACTATCGGTTGGTTTTTGGGAGCTCAGTTCGCTTCGTTGGTAATGCCCATCGATCATTGGATCGCCTTCATCTTGCTGGCGTTCATCGGCGGTAAGATGCTTTTCGATGCCATTAAAGGCGACGACGAATCGGAAACCGGAGAGGGCGCCCCTAAGGACGGAGAGGGCGCTAAGGGCAGCGCTCCCAAGCTCGACCTGCGCGAACTTACCATGCTGGCCATCGCGACCAGCATCGATGCCCTAGCCGTTGGCATCACGTTCGCGTTCTTGGACGTCGATATCGTTTTGGCGGCCAGCTTCATCGGCGTGGTCACGTTCGTCTTGTCCGTTATCGGCGTTGCGGTTGGCAATCTGTTCGGTTCGCGCTGGGAAAAGCCCTCGACCATCGTTGGCGGCGTCGTGCTCATCCTTATCGGCGTTCGCATCCTGTTGGAGCACATAGGGGTTGTCGCGCCTTAGTCACCCGTGAGCGTTTTGCCTGCTTGTCGTTTTCGCGTTACTCAGAATCTGAAAGGATCGCCCATGTCCAAGAACACCATCGCCTACCTTGGTCCCCAGGGAACCTACTCGCACGAGGCGGCGAGCGCGTTCAAGCAGAAGCTTGAGAACACGGGCGTTCTCGATTGCGTGCTCGAGCCGTGCGCGTCGTTCACCGAGGTGTTCGATGCGGTTGATCGAGGTCGCGTCGAATACGGCGTGGTCGCCACTGAGAACTCCATCGAAGGCCCGGTCACGGCAACGCTTGACAACTTCGCGTTCAATTCCTCTGCGGCTATCGTCGGGGTTCATGTCGTTGATATCGATCATTGCCTGATCAAGAACCCCACGGCATCGCTTATCGACATCGACACCATCGCGTCCCATGCGCAGGGGATAGGGCAGTGTCGCCGCTTCATCACGTCGCGTTTTCTGAACGTGAAGACCGTCACCACTTCCTCAACCGCCGAGAGCGTGCGTTTGTGCATGGAGAAGCCCAACGTCGCGGCTATTGCCAACGAGTACGCTGCTGAATTGTATGGCGCGGAAGTCGTTGAGCGCGACATTGCCGACCGCTTCGGCAACCAGACGTCTTTCGCCCTCATCGCGCGCCCGGGGCAGGGTGCGACCCTTGCGGGATCGAAGATGCGCACCTCCGTCGCGCTGTTCCTTCAGGCCGACCGTGCGGGTGCGCTCCAGATGATCTTGTCGGAATTCGCCTATGCGAACGTCAACATCACTATGATCCAATCGCGTCCGACAAAGCAGGCTTTGGGGGACTATATGTTCTTCCTTGATCTGGAGGGATCGATAAGCGACCCTGCTTTGCAGACGGCGCTGAATTGCCTTCGGTTGAAACTTCGCGATGTCAAAATCTTAGGCTCCTATCCTATTGATTAGCGCAATCAGGGGGTTATGATGCGCGATAAGGTGAAGAAACCAAGAAGGGGCTCGATTCTATGGAATCACGCCCCCAACTTCTTCCAACATATTTGATTATGAACAAGGGTTGGCGCAGGTGAACGCCGCTTTTTTCGAAAGAAAATGTTACGTGCGATAGGGCACGTAACATTTTCTGTCATTCAGCAGAATTTTTTTACCTCTTTGTAATTTTGGGTGCGATTGACGCCTTTCATAGAGTAAAAGATATGTCGGACTTCCGCAGCGGAAGTCCGACATATCAAGACGAGAACACGCACCATGAGGAGGTGTGCACATGGGACAAGAATCCACGGCGAGCTTCTATGGCATGCTCGACGCACGTGGGGTTAGCCGTCGCAGCTTCTTGAAGTTCTGCGGTGGTTTGGCCGCTGCGGCTGGACTCACTGGAGTGGGGGCTCCGCAAGCTGTTGCTGCTACTCTCGAAAAGTCCGTCATCGGCGCAACCACGGGTAATCTCTATCCCGTAATCTGGATCGAAGGCGCTTCGTGCACCGGTTGCACGGAGTCCCTGGCACAGGTTGAGACCCCCGATGTCGGGTCGGTCGTCCTGGAGCTGCTGTCGCTGAACTTCTCCGACACGCTTTCCGCAGGCGCTGGCGATTCCGCCGAGCTCGCCAAGAAGCAGACCGTCGAGGCTGGCAACTACATCCTCGTGTTCGAGGGCGCTGTCACCCAGGCTTGGGCTGGTCATGCATGCCGTTTCGGCAACAACGCCGACGGCTCTGACTCTCAGACCGCCGTCGAACAGCTCGAGGAAGCCGCGCACAACGCTTCGGCAATCGTCGCGCTTGGCTCTTGCGCAGTCAACGGCGGCTGGATGGGCGCCGAGCCCAACTCCGCTGCTGCCACGGGTGTTCAGGCTTACCTGAAGTCCGCGGGCATCGAGAAGACCGTCATCAACATCCCGGGCTGTCCCGCGAATCCCGAATGGCTCATCTCCGTGCTCGTTCAGGTTCTCATGCTCGACGGCCAGACGCTTAAGCTGAACGCCGCCAACATGCCCGAGGACATCTTCGGCCAGACCATCCATGATAATTGCGAGCGTCGTGGCCACTTCGAGAACGGCGAGTTCGTTTACCAGTTCGGCTCCAAGGAAGAGGCCCTGGGCTACTGCCTGTACCCGCTTGGCTGCCGTGGTCCTCAGACCCACTCGAACTGCTCCGTCACCATGTGGAACAACCGCCGCAGCTGGTGCGTCCAGGCTGGTTCTCCCTGCCTTGGCTGCTGCGAGGCCGATCCGAAGGATCCGGGCCACAACTGGGTCGAGGTGAACACCCCGTTCTATAAGCGTCACCGCGATCTCCACATCGGCAACGTTTGGTTCCAGCCCACCACCGTGGCCTTCGGCGTCACCGGTATCTTGGCTGCCGCCCTGCTTGTCCATGGCTTCGGCATGAAAGCCGCTGGCCGTATGGACGGCGGTGCCGACTTCGAGAAGATCCGCAAGTGGGACGAGAAGCACCCCGATCAGTCCATCGGCGATTACTCCGCCGCTTGGGATCCGAACGCTCCTGTTGAAACCGAAGACAAAGAAGAGGGGAGGTAAGCCATGACCCGTTCCGTTATCGATCCGATTACCCGTATCGAAGGTCACATGCGCGTCGAGATGGAGGTCCAAAACGGCGTCGTCACCGATGCTTGGGCTTCTGGTGGCAGCTTCCGCGGCGTGGAGCTCGTCGTGCAGCATCGTGCCCCTGAAGACGCTGCCCAGATCGTTCAGCGCATCTGCGGCGTTTGCCCGGTTTCCCACGCTCATGCTTCCACCATCGCCGCCGAGAAGGCTTACGGCATCAAGATCTCGAACAACGCTCGTATCATCCGTAACCTTATCGAGGGCGCTCAGTTCCTGCACAGCCATATCCTTTGGTTCTACAACCTGGCTGCGCTCGACTACGTCAACCCCATCCATGGCCTCGAGGCCAATGCGGCCGACGCTTGGGACCTCGCTGTTGCAGCCGGCACGTCCACGAACTCCGACTTCGGCGCTTTGAAGGAGCGTCTGACGAAGTTCGCCCAGAACGGCCAGCTGTCCATCTTCTCCGGCAACTGGTTTGACGCCGAGGATGGCAACGCTTACAAGCTTCCTGCCGAGCTCGACCTTATCTGCACCGCCCACTATCTTGAGGCTCTGAAGATGCAGGCCCGCTCCTCCGAGATCGCTGCTCTGCTTGGCGGCAAGATGCCCCATGTCATGACCATCGTTCCCGGTGGCACCGCATTCGTCTCCACGTCTCAGAAGCTCGACGATCTGAAGTACCTGATCGATGAGGTTTACAACTGGGTCGAGGCAACCATGATCCCCGACACCTTGGCCATCGCTCCTTACTACAAGGACGCCCTGACCTTCGGCAAGGGCTGCGGCCGCTACGGCGCATGGGGCGTCTTCGAGGCTCCGTCCATGCAGATGAACGATCGTTATCTGCCGGCTGGCGTCCTGGACACCAACCTGAACCTCTCCGATGTCGACGAGAGCAAGATCGCCGAGTTCGTCGGCACCTCTTGGTACGAGGGTTCCGACGTTTACCCGGCTCCCGACTTCACCACGAAGCCGGCGTTCACCAAGTACAACGTCAACGACCGTTACACTTGGTGCAAGGCTCCTACCTACGATGGCGAGCCGCTTGAGACCACGTCTCTGTCCCGTATCCTGGTTGCTTACAAGCGTAACGTTCCCTTCGTCAAGGAGAACGTCGACAAGCTGCTCGTTCAGCTTGGCGCTGCTCTGGGCACCGAGGTTCCGCTGTCTGCCGTTCAGTCCACGCTCGGCCGTGTTGCCGTCCGTCAGGTCGAGACGCTCTACATCGCCAAGCTCATGAAGGATTGGTGCGCTGAGCTCATCGAGGCCGTCAAGGGTGGCGACAGCGAGTACTTCCGCGAGCCTGCAACCACCACCGGCGAGGGTTCCGGCTTCTGGGAGGCACCGCGTGGCGCCCTCTACCACTCCGAGAAGGTTGTCAAGGGTAAGATCGAGGGTTACCAGATCATCATCCCGACCACGTGGAACATGGCTCCCATCAACCAGAACGGCGTTCATGGCCCCATCGAGCAGTCCCTCATCGGCTGCCCGGTCGAGGACATCGAGAAGCCCATCAACGCGTTGCGTACCGTTCACAGCTACGACCCGTGCGTTTCTTGCGCCGTCCACATCAGCGAGCCGGCAACCGGCAAGCATTTCGAGACCGTAACCAATCCGTGGGGGGTGAAGTAGAATGGCGCATCTCGCACACTATCGCGAAGCTCATCCGCTGCCCTTTGTCATCACGCACTGGATCAACCTCGTCGCCATGGTCGTTCTTTTGGTCACTGGCTTCATGATCCATTTCCCGGTGGCAGGCACCATGGGTGTTTGCCGTGGCGCTCACATCTTCTTCGGCATCGTGCTGTTCATCAACTGCATTTGCCGTGTCGTGATGGCCTTCTTCGTGCGTTCCGCTCCTACGGGCGGCACCCGCAAGACCGTCACCGACTACAAGACGTGGCTTCCGCAGAAGGACAACCGTCATCAGGGTGGCGCTTGGATCAAGTACTACCTGTTCCTGAAGAAGGATCACCCCTTGGCTGCCAAGCTGGGCGTTCCTCAGAAGATCTCCTACCTGATGATCCCGATTCTGATCGTGTTGATGTTCTACACCGGCCTTTGCCTGTGGGGCACCACGATGGAGTGGCCGATCTGCCAGGCTGGCATCGCTGCCCTCGGTGGCACCATGTCCGTCCGCATCATCCACTATTTCGGCATGTTCGTGTTCATCTGCTTCATGTTCATCCACATCTATTTGGCAAACGTCGAGGGTCTTGCCCCCACGTTCCTGATGTTCTTCCGCAAGGAGCATGGCGGTCTGGTCTACGATCCTGACAAGCACGTCATCGTTGGCGAAGACAAGATGGAGCACTAATCGGCAACCGTTCGATTCCATCTATGGATGTTTTCCAAGAAGAGGGCCCAATGGGTCCTCTTCTTTTGTTACATTCACCTTGTTTGCCTAATACGGCGTTCGCGCGATCAAGAAAGGAGAGGGATGGACCAGTTCCTTGAACTGCTGCTCTCGTCGGAGCCGTTCGCGGTTCCTGTGGGAGTCGAGTATTTCTTCGTCCTTGTCGGCGTGCTGACGGGCTCTCTTTACGCGATCGATCGTAAGCTCGATGTTATCGGAACCATCACCTTGGGTTTGATCACCGGCTATGGTGGCGGCATCATCCGCGACCTCTTGCTGCAAACCCATGGCGTGTACCTTATCAACCATCCTAGCCTCGTTGTGATGAGCACCTGTTTAAGCATTCTCGTGTTCTACTTCAAGGGCGTTTTCAGGCACTTGTCGGCCTCCATCACGCTTTGCGATGCCATCTCGGTAGCGCTGTTCGCAGCTGCCGGCGGCGGCAAGGCCATGTCGTGCGGCTTGGGAATGGTCATGTCCATTTTGCTTGCCGTTATCACGGCGGTTGGCGGCGGCGCGCTGCGCGATGTGTTCAGCGGCGAGACCCCGACTATTTTCAAGCAGGGCAATTACTATGCGGTGGCGGCTCTTTCCTCTGCTGTCGTGTTCGTTTTGATGCAGCGCATCGGCGCATCGCAGCTCGCTGCAACCTTGCTGTGCGTTTTTACCATGCTGTTGCTTCGCTATCTCAGCATCTACCGTGATTGGCGCACGCATGTGGACACCGACTTCACGTCGCGTCTGTCTGCCTCGCTCAAGCGTTTCTGGCGTTATCTTTCCGAGCATGGCGATCCGTTCGGGAAAGACATCAGGCGCTAACCGTTTCGTTGCGGGTACAATCGGGACTGTTTTGAATGCCGATCTGCGAAAGGTAGAGCATGGCAAGGGAACCCAGGCAAAACGAGCTTACGGACGAGCAGATCGCCGCGGAGAACGCGTTTCTTGAAGGCGTGCCGCGTTTGAATCTGGGCGCGTTTCTGATGCCCGGCATCTGGGGTCCTGCTCATGGGCTTTGGATCTGCATTTTGTTCTACCCCCTTTGGCTTTTCGCCGATAACACGTTTTATGCCGCGTTTTCCGAGCGCTCGCTGCTGGCTGTCGTTCTTGCGGCAATCGTCTTCGTCATGCTTCTGGTCGTTCACGTGGTTTTCGGCATTCTCTCGCAGCCGTTCGCGTGGCATCGCGCCGACGGTCTCGGCGTTGACAAACAGACGTATTTGAGGCGCGAGAAGATCTGGGCCGTTGCCATGGCTTTGGTGAGCTTGACGTTCGTCGTCGTGGCTACGTACTACAACCTGGTGATTCGTCCTGGAGTGGGGGCCTAGCCATGAGCAGCGAGAGTCCTATGGAAATCACGGTCTTCTGCGTGGGGAACAAGCTGTACCTTGACGACGGTCTTGGTCCCGCCGTTTACGAGGAAGTGCTCGAACGCTTCGATATCCCCTCGAACGTGAAGTTCCACGACGTGGGCTGCATGAGCATGGACATGATCGAGGATGTAGATAAAAACGACCTCATCATCACCGTCGATGCGATTGACGGCACCGATGCGAAACCGGGAACGGTGTTTCGTTACGTGCCCGAGGATCTTGCGCGCAACCCCCAGGTTCTCACCAGTTTGCATGATCTGCGCTTGACCGACTTGTTCGATGCCGCATCTCTTTTGGGCTATCAGGCGCAGGGCGTGTGTCTGGGCATGCAGATCGAGAATTCGTCGCCGGCAGAGTTCGTCATCGGCCTTACGCCTAGGGTGTACGACGCCTTGCCTCGGCTTATCGATGCGCTTCTAGCCGAGCTCGCGCATGCAGGCTCGCCGCTTATCGACAAGAAGACGGGCAAGCCCGTTACGGGCCCGACTGTTTAAGCGGGTTTATTTCTTGCTGCGCTTTTTAGGCGCGGCCTTCCCGAAACTGGGGCAGATGTCTGACAGGAAGCAATCGTCGCAATGCGGGCGTTGGGCGTCGCAGACCCCGCGGCCGAACAGCACCCATTCGTGGTTGACCGGTCCCCAGTATTCCTTAGGGTAGAGCCTCAACAGGTCTTGCTCGATTTTCGACGGGTCGTCCTGGTTGGTGAATTTCAGGCGCTGGGCGATGCGTTTCACGTGCGTGTCGACGGCGATCCCCTCGACGATGCCGAAGCCGGTGTTCATGACGATGTTGGCGGTTTTGCGCCCGACGCCGGGCAGCCGCTCAAGCTCTTCGTACGTATGCGGAACTTCGCCTCCGAACTCGGTCAGCACCATTTGGGCGCACTTCACGCAGTTGCGCGCTTTCGCGTGATGAAAGCCGATGGTTCGGATGATCTCTTCGACGTCCTCGACGTTGGCAGATGCCAAGTCGGCGATGGTGGGGTAGCGCTCCCATAGCGTCGGTGTCACCTTGTTCACGCCTTTGTCGGTTGTCTGGGCCGAAAGAAGCGTGGCGATCGTCAGGTGAAAGGGGTCGTTGTCGAAGGTCAGCGCGCACTCCGCATCGGGGTAATGGGCACCCATCCTGTTGGCAACCTCAAGAGCGCGCTCCCGCTTCGACTTCATCGATTCACGTGGCATGACCTTGTCCTTTCCCGTTTCTTTGCCGTACCAGTATAGCGATTGGGCGTGAACGGCATGCGAGGGGTTTTAGGCGGCAGGTCATTGTTAAGAGCTCATTTCAGTTGTTTTGCTTCGAGGTTAACCAGTTGGAGCAAATTAGAATGGGTTTCAACGTCTTACGGTGTAAGGCGACCGACCGAAAAAATCCGACCGAAATACCGACCGAAGGAGAAATATGTCTTACGTAGATGACGTCCTTGCGGACGTTAAGGAGAAGAACGCCGATCAACCGGAGTTCATTCAGGCAGTTACCGAGGTTTTGGAGTCGCTTCGTTCGGTAGTCGAAGCCGATCCTCGTTACGAGCAGCATGCCATTCTGGAGCGCATGGTCGAGCCTGAGCGCGCGATCATTTTCCGCGTTCCTTGGGTTGACGACGCCGGCAAGGTTCATGTGAACCGTGGCTTCCGCGTTCAATTCAACAGTGCCATCGGGCCCTACAAGGGCGGTTTGCGCTTCCATCCTTCGGTTAATCTTTCCATCATCAAATTCCTGGGCTTCGAACAGGTTTTCAAGAACAGCTTGACCACCCTTCCCATGGGCGGCGGCAAGGGCGGCTCCGACTTCAACCCCAAGGGCAAGTCCGATCGCGAGGTCATGGCCTTCTGCCAGTCGTTCATGACCGAGCTGTACCGCCATATCGGCGCAGATACCGACGTCCCGGCCGGCGACATCGGCGTTGGCGCTCGCGAGGTTGGCTATCTGTTCGGTCAGTACAAGCGCATTCGCGATTGCTACGAGGGCGTTCTTACCGGCAAGGGCCTTGCGTTCGGCGGATCGCTTGCCCGCACCGAGGCCACGGGTTACGGCGCGGTTTACCTGACCGCCGAGTACCTGCGCAGCGTGAAGGGCGATACCCTTGAAGGTAAGACGGTCGTCGTTTCGGGTGCCGGCAACGTTGCCACGTACGCCATCGAGAAGCTTGGCCAGCTTGGTGCCAAGGCTGTCACCTGCTCTGATTCCACCGGCTGGGTTTACGACCCCGAGGGCATCGACGTCGCCGCCCTTAAGGACATCAAGGAAGTCAAGCGTGCCCGTCTTTCCGAGTACACCAACTATCGCCCCAATGCCGAGTACCATGAGGGCCGCGGCGTGTGGCAGATCAAGTGCGACATCGCCATGCCGTGCGCTACGCAGAACGAGCTTCTCCTCGACGATGCCAAGCAGCTTGTTGCAAACGGCTGCCAGGTGGTCACTGAGGGCGCTAACATGCCCACCACGCTTGAGGCAACCAAGTACCTGCAGGACAACGGCGTGACCTTCTTCCCTGGCAAGGCCTCCAACGCCGGCGGTGTTGCCACCAGCGGTCTTGAGATGACCCAGAACTCCGAGCGTCTTTCTTGGTCGTTCGACGAGGTCGACGCCAAGCTCGAGGGCATCATGAAGGGCATCTTCCACGCCGCCGATGACGCTGCACGCGAGGCTGGCATGGAGGGCAACTATGTTGCAGGCGCGAACATCGCCGGTTTCAAGAAGGTTGCCGACGCCATGATCGCTCAGGGTGTTTGCTAGTCTGTCTCATTTGGACATATGCGCGGTTGAAACGCTGCGGGGCTCTATAGCCCCGCAGCGTTTTTCATGTACGGCAGCTTTTTGACGAGTGAGTTGGCGCCTTCGGGCTACATTGCCGGTGCTGCTCGTCCTTGCAATCTTGAGGGGCTTTAGCAGGCCCGTTCAGAACCCCAGCAGATCCTCGTAAAGCCGCTCGCCCTTCTTCGAGAACACGTTGAATACCACCGTCATATCTGTTTCGGGGTGGCTGGCAAGCCATGCCTTCACGGTATCCACTGCGATCTGCGACGCCTCTTTTTCGGGGAACCCGAACACGCCTGTAGAGATGCCGCAGAATGCAATTGAATGCATGCCGTGCTTCGCCGCGGCGTCCAAACAGCTTTTGTAGCACGAAGCCAGCTCGCGCTTGTGTTCGGGGGTGGGGTTTTCGTTGGCGATGGGACCTACGGTATGCACTACGTATTTGCTGGGCAGGTTGTAAGCGCTAGTTACCTTCGCCGCTCCCGTTGGCTCTTCATGCCCTTGTCCTTTCATCAGCTTGTCGCACTCCATGCGCAGCTGCACCCCGGCATACGTGTGGATGGCGTTGTCGATGCAATGATGGCCGGGAACCCAGCACCCCAGCATTTGCGAATTCGCGGCGTTCACAATGCCGTCAACGGCAAGCGTGGTGATGTCGCCGAGCCATAAGCGGATGCGGTCGTTGGCGGGCGAGGGGCGCGTGTCGTCCAAGGTCGAGATGCCGTATTCGGCAATAAGGCTCTGGAGCAGTTGGTCTTGCGTGGCAAGGAAGTTCTCGCTTGCAGGTTGCGGGTGGCGGGTGTTCACCAGGCTGCGAAAGATAGCCCAAAGGCGGTCGTCGTCAAGGGTACTGCCCGATTCGGCGCGTTCGAGCTGTTCGACTTGGTCGAATTGCCGGCGCTCGGTATATAGGTACTCGATCAGGCTTATAAGTTCGTCGTGGTGGCTCGCGGCCATGTTCTCTTCCTTCGAATTTCCTCGATGCGCCCTGTTTGGTTTTGTCCGTTTGTGATTCTAGCCTTTTTCGGGAGCGGAAACGCACTGCGCGCCTCAACGTTCATGCGGGTTATCATGGGTTCGGGCGGAAACGCCCTATTCGTGTTTGTGCATTGTTTGCGTGGGTCTTAAATCCTGCGTTTAAGGGGAAATCTGTGCTAATCGAATCGCTTGTTTACCCGTTCGAGAAAACCGGCTGCCTCGATCCGTTCTGGGGCAAGCTTGACGCCGGGCAGGATGCCGTTTTGGGCGTGGCCTCTTCGGCGCGTCCCTTTATGGTTGCCGCTCGTTTCGCGTATCGGCCTCAGCCTACGCTTGTCGTGGTTGCAGGCGAGGACGCGGCTCTTTCGTTTGCGCGCAACGTGGCAGCGTATTTGGGCGAAGATCGCGTCCTTCGTTTTCCCGAGCGTGCCGACTATCCTTTTGAGGTGAAGCCGCAAAATGCCAAGAAGGCCGCCGAGTCGGCGAAGCTTGCGGCTCGTCGAATGGAAGCCGCCTATGCGCTCCATGAGGGCAAGGACGTCGTTGTGGTTGCCAGCGCGCGTGCTCTTTTGCGCATGCTGCCTCCGGCGGAAAGCGACGTGTGCGTGCCGCTTGTTTTCCAAACGGGCGTTGAGGTGGCTGATATGCCAGGCGCCTCGAAGCGCGGGGTCGATTCGTTCGAGGACATCGCGCGTTCTTTAGAGGAGTGCGGCTACGCCAACACCGGCGAGATCGACGGTCCTGGCACGTTCGCGGTTCGCGGTGGCGTGATCGATGTGTTCCCGGGCAATTCGGTTTTTCCCGTGCGCATCGATTTCTTCGGCGATGAGGTTGATGAGATCAGGCGAATCGTTCCGTCGACGGGGCAGACCATCTCGTCGCTTGATTCCATCGAAGTTTACCCGGTTCGCGAGTTCTCGTGCTCGGCGACCTCGCGAGCCAAGGCCATCCAGAAGCTCGAGCGCTCGGCGCGCACCAATCCTGCTCATCGCGATCTGCTTGAGCAGCTCGAGGGCGGGCTTCATTTCGAGGGCGCCGATGCTCTGTTGGCGATGATCCACGACAAGACCGTTACTTTGGGCGATTACGCGCGCAAGGGCGTTTTGTCGTGCTTGGTCGAGCCGCGTTCTCTTGTTGACGACGCCATGCATGCGATGGACGAGATCTCAGCCCGCGCTAAGGGGTCGAACATCGCCCTTGAGGGGCTGTATGCATCTCCGGCAGCGCTGGATTTCGGCGGCGACGTGCGTGCGACGTACTTGTCCATCATGCGCGTTGGAAGCGCGCTCGATGAAGAGCTGCCAGTCAAGCGCGTTGAGGTGGCGGGGCATCCCGAGAAGTTGTACGGCCGTCTTCGCCAGCTTATCGACGATAACTACCTGGTGGTGTTCTCGGCTCCGGGTTATCGCGCCCGCGAGGACATGAAGCTTGCGTTCGTCGAGCACAGCCTGCCCATTCAGGAGAGGCTTGATTCAGACGTCCCAATTTCGGCCGAGTGCGGTGCCGGCGGTTCGGCGACGTCGGCGCTCGCACGTGAGGCGAAGGCGCGCGTTTCCGATGAAGATGAGCACGTCGAGCTTCGAAAGCGCCGCCTCCGTCGTGGCGTGGTCAACGTCGTCGACGTCGATATTCCCCTGGGTATGATCATCCCTAAAGCGAAGCTTGCCATGATCAGCTTGTCCGACACGCAGGGCGCCCAGGCGCATCGCGCTAACCGCCGTGTTGACGTGACCGAGGTCACGTTCCCGTACAAGCCGGGCGACTATGTCGTTCATGCTGCTCACGGCATTGCGTACTTCGCAGGGTTGGTGCGCCGCGAGATCGACGGCACCGAACGCGATTACCTTGAGCTGAAATACGACGGCGAAGACAAGCTGTTCGTTCCGGTCGAGCAGCTTGACCGCGTCACGCGTTATGTGGGTCCCGAAGGCTCAAGCCCGCGCCTTACGCGTCTGAATACCTCGGATTGGTCGCGCGCTCTTTCGAAGGCGCGCAAGGCAACGAAGAAACTCGCGTTCGATTTGGTGGACGTCTATGCCCGTCGTGCGGCGGTGCAGGGTTTCCGCTTCAGCCCCGATACTCCGTGGCAGCGCGAAATGGAAGACGCTTTCCCATATCGGGAAACCCCCGATCAGCTTTCCGCTATCGCCGACGTGAAGGCGGACATGCAATCGCCTAGGCCGATGGATCGACTGGTCTGCGGCGATGTTGGCTTTGGCAAGACCGAGGTCGCGCTTCGTGCCGCGTTCAAGGCCACTCAAGATAACAAGCAAGTCATAGTTTTGTGCCCGACCACCATTTTGGCCCAGCAGCACTACACCAACTTCAGCGAGCGTTGCGAGCCCTTTGGCGTGAAAGTCGAGGTGCTTTCTCGTTTCCGCACGCCCCAGCAGCAACAAGTCGCGCTTGAGGGCTTCTCGAACGGCGACGTCGATATCCTGGTGGGCACGCATCGCCTGCTTTCGCGCGATGTGAACCCCCATGATCTTGGTCTTGTCATCATCGACGAGGAGCAGCGTTTCGGCGTGGGCCACAAAGAGCAGATGAAGAATCTGCGCGAGTACATCGACGTGCTCACGCTTTCGGCAACGCCCATCCCGCGCACCATGCAGATGTCGCTTTCCGGTGTGCGCGATATGAGCCTGATCCTCACGCCGCCCGACGAGCGCCGCCCTGTTGAAGTGCACGTGGGCGAATGGGACCCCGACTTGGTCAGCGCTGCCATCAGGCGTGAGCTTGGCCGTGGCGGCCAGGTTTACTACGTCTCGAATCGCGTTCGCTCCATCGACGAGGCCGTGCGCCGCGTGCAGGAGGCTGCGGGCGAGGCGCGTGTCGGTGTGGCTCACGGTAAGATGGACAAAGACTCTCTTGAGCGCACCATGGAAGATTTTGCGGCGGGTCAGCTTGATGTTCTGGTGGCGACCACCATCATTGAAAGCGGCATCGACAACCCTCATACCAACACGCTTATCATCGAGGACTCGCAACGCCTTGGCTTGGCGCAGATGTATCAGCTGAAGGGGCGCGTGGGCCGCTCTTCCACGCAGGCCTATGCCTACTTTATGTTCCCCGACAACATCCCTCTCACCGAGGAGGCGACGGCGCGTCTTACCGCGCTTGGCGAGCACCAGGAACTTGGCAGCGGCATGCGCATCGCCATGCGTGATCTCGAAATCCGCGGCGCGGGCGATATCCTGGGCGCCGAGCAGTCAGGCAACATGTCTGCGGTCGGTTTCGACCTGTTCGCGCAGATGCTTGCAAGTGCCGTTGGCGACACGCGTGAGGGCGTTGCCGTCGACGGTGACGGTCTGCCGCCCGCTTTGTCGGACATCACGGTGAATCTTCCTGGTGACATGTTCTTCCCCGAACCGTACATCCCCGATGCCGACGAGCGCGTTCTTTGGTATCGTCGCGTGGCTTCAGCGGCGACGATCGAGGCGGTGGAGGATGTCTTCAACGATTTGTCTTCGAAGCGTCCCGACATGCCCGACGCCGCGAAGAGCATGTTCGACAAGGCGCGCATTCGCGCTTGGGCGGCCGAGCATCATATCAAGTTGATCTCGGTGGTGGGCGGAAAGTTGATTGTCGAGCCGGTGGATATTCCGGATGAGCTTTCGACGAAGATCCGTCGCGCGGGCGGAAGCTATCTTGCCGACAAAAGGAAGCTGCGCCTTCCCCTGAAGTATTTCGGGCCCGACGGGTCGTCGTTGCGTGATCGATCGACCAGGCGCAGCTCGCGCGTGTCGGTTGGCGCGGGCAAGATTGGGGCTTCGAAGCGCAGCGGGGCGGGGGCCGGCGTCGGCACCGCGTCCTCTCGTGCGGCCTCTTCTTCGACTGCGTCGGGAGCGGTCGGGATCGAGGGAACCTCGCTCACTCCCGCGGAACTTGTGGATGCTGTCTTCACATTTCTACAAGAGCTTGCCTAGCAAGAAATTACGTACTAATATGCATTCTCGCAATGCGGACATGGCTCAGTTGGTAGAGCACCACCTTGCCAAGGTGGGGGTCGCGGGTTCGAACCCCGTTGTCCGCTCCATTGATAGCATTCGGCCAGGGCAAGCGCTCTGGCCGTTTTCATTTCAGTCGGCTATCGATTAGGAGGATTTCGCATGCAGTTTGTCGATATCACGCTTCCCATCACTCCCGAGATACGCGAGATCGCGAAAAGCGATGAACGCAAGGGCTTTGCAGGGCACGTCGGAACCCATTTCGACGTCATGGGCAAGGAATTTCCTCTTGAGTACAGCGAGCGCGTCGGCGTCGTTTTCGACGTGTCGGACGTTCACGGTCGCGACATTCTGACTACCGATATTGACCTCGATCTTGTCGGCAAAGACATGTTCGTGGGCTTTCGAACGGGCTTCGTCGAGAAGGCGGGCTACGGCTCGAAGGGGTATTTCAGCGAGCATCCGCAGCTTTCCGTCGAGCTTATCGATGCGTTGGTTGAGAAGGGCGTTTCCGTCGTCGGTTTGGATTTCGCGGGAATCCGCCGCCCGCCCGAGCACACCCCGACCGATGCCCGCTTGGCGAACGCCGGCGCGTTCGTCGTTGAGAACCTGTGCGGCCTTGACGCCCTCGTTGCATGCGAGCAACCGCTCACCATCTGCACGTACCCCATGAAATACATTGGCTTGACTGGCTTGCCGTGCCGTGTGATCGCGCGTGTCGGCAAGCGCTAAAGAGGGCTTGTGGCACGTAAGAACACATCGGCTTTGACCCCGCGAGAGCTTTTGCCCCTGCTGGGAATCACGGTTTCTGCTTTCATCTTCAACACGTCTGAGTTCATGCCCGTTGGCTTGCTTACCGACATCGGCGCGACCTTCGGAACCGATGAGGGAACCACCGGCTTCATCGTGTCGGTGTATGCATGGGCCGTCATGATCCTGTCCGTGCCGCTTATGATGCTTGCGTCGCGCATTCCATTCAAGCCGCTTATCGTGCTTGTTTTGGGCGTGTTCTGCGCAGGGCAGCTTTTGTCGGCCATCGCCGCCAGTTATAGCATGCTTGTCGTCGCGCGCTTGGTGGTGGCCTGCGCCCATTCGGTTTTCTGGGCTATCGCCGCGCCGATCGCTGCGCGCTTGGTCGACCCTCAACACGGGGCACTTGCCGTAAGCGTGGTGGTTGCGGGCTCTGCTCTGGCGATGGTCGTCGGCTTGCCGCTTGGCCGCGTCATCGGTTTGCTTCTTGGTTGGCGCCAGACCTTTGCCTGCGTGGGCGCCGTGTCCTTTGCGGTGCTGCTTTACCTGCTGTTCGTCTTCCCGCGCCTTGAGGGTGCGGCTGCCTTCAAGTTGAACCAGCTTCCTTCTCTTTTTAAGAACAAGGTGCTCGTCGGTGTTTTCGTGGTCACGGCGCTGTATCCCATGGGCTACTACACCTGCTACAGCTACATCGAGCCGTTCCTGCTTCAGATCGGCGGGATGGGCGAGGACGTCGTCACCGTGGTGCTGGTGGTTTTCGGCATCGCCGGCCTTTTGGGCAGCGCGGTGTGCACGCGCTTCTATTCGGCGAAATCGTCCTTCTTCCCGTGCGCCGTCATCGCCGGCGTCGCGTTCTCGTTGGCAGCGCTTCGTCCCAGTGTCGCAGCTCTCCCGCTGCTCATCGCGGTATGCGTGCTGTGGGGCGTGTCGGGTTCGGGGTACAACATCGTGTACCAAGCGAAGATCATCGAGGTTGCCGACGAGTCCGAGCAGACTGTCGCCATGGCCATGTTCTCGGGCATCTTCAACCTTGGCATTGGCACGGGAAGCTTCATCGGTGGCTCCGTTTGCACGCATCTCGGTCTTCAGTACGTTGGTTTTTTCGGGTGCGCCATCGCGATGGCCGCGCTTGCTTATTGCGTTTTCGTTCTGGTTCCTCGCATGCGACGTCGGCGGGTATATTAAACTCTTCACGGCGAATAAACGCATTTCAGCATTTCAGCAGGGGATAGATTCACGTGATAATGCAGGTTTCCCACCTTACGAAGTCGTTCGGCGGCCGGACGCTGTTCTCCGACGTCACCTTCAAGCTGGAGGATCACGACCGCCTGGCGCTGGTCGGTCCGAACGGCGCGGGCAAAACGACTATGCTCCGCATCATTACTGGTCAGGAAGATGCCGATGACGGCGAGGTCTTCTTCGCGCGCGGCACCCGTGTCGGCTACCTCGAGCAGGAAGCCATCGAGATGGGCGAGAACCCCGTTTTCGAAGAGGTCCTTTCCAGCCAGGTCGAGGTTCTTGAAGCTGAGCGCCGTCTTCATAAGCTCGAGTCCGAGCTTGGCGCCAATCCCGACGAGAAACAGCTTGCCGCAGCCGGCCGCGCTCGTGACGAGTACGAGGCCTTGGGTGGCTACAGCATCGAGGCGAAGGTTCGCAGCGTGCTGTTCGGCCTGGGCTTCAAAGAAGCCGATATGGACCGCTTGACCACCGATTTCTCGGGCGGTTGGCAGATGCGCCTTGCCTTGGCGAAGCTTCTGGTGCGCAACCCCGATCTGCTTCTGCTGGACGAGCCCACCAACCATCTCGACCTTGAAAGCGTCAAATGGCTGGAAGGCTTCCTTCGCAGCTACAACGGCGCTGTTGTCGTCGTCAGTCACGACCGCGAATTCATGGACCACATGGTCGATCGCGTTGCCGAAATCGACAACGGTCAAGTCATTCTGTACAAAGGCAATTATTCCGCGTATCTGCGCGCTCGCGCCGAGCGCCTTGAGCTTCTGCGCGTCGAGAAGAAGAAGCAGGACGAGGAAATCGCCCACCTTGAGGCGTTCGTCGAGAAGTTCCGTTATAAGGCAACCAAGGCGAAGCAAGCGCAGGATCGTCTGAAGAAGCTCGAGCAGATCCAGCAGAACCGCATCGTCATTCCCGAGGAGCGCAAGGTCGTTCACTTCAACTTCAAGCAGCCCGAGCGCACCGGCGACGAGGTCGTTCGCGCGCGCGGCTTGGTGAAACATTTCGGCGAGAAGGTCGTTTACGACGGTGTCGACTTCAACATGTATCGCGGCGACAAGATTGCTTTGGTCGGTCCGAACGGCGCCGGCAAGTCCACGCTGCTGAAGATGATCGCCGGCGTTCTGCAACCCGATGCCGGAACCATCGAATTCGGCGAGAAGGTTTCGAAAACTTATTACGCCCAGCACCAGCTTGAGCAGTTGAACTCGGGAAACACGGTTTTCGAAGAGCTCGATCGCGTGGCTCCCGCCTGGACCATGTCGCAGGTGCGCACGCTGCTGGGTGCGTTCTTGTTCAAAGACGACGACGTCGATAAGCGCGTGAGCGTGCTTTCCGGTGGCGAGAAGGGTCGTTTGGCGCTGGCGAAGATGCTCGTCGCGCCGCGTCCCTTGCTGCTACTGGATGAGCCCACCAACCATCTGGACATTGCGTCGGCCGACGTGCTCGAGCAGGCGCTTCAGCGCTTCGAGGGTACCATCCTCCTTATCACGCACGACCGCCATCTCATTCGTTCGGTTGCGAACCGTATCGTCGAGATCATGCCCGGCAAGATCACCAACTACGACGGCGATTACGACTATTACCTGTTCAAGACAGGGCAGGACGACACCGCGGGCGTTCCTGCGGGTTTGGGTCGCGGTCCTTCGCAGGCAGCCACATCCGACTCCTTCGCGAAGGCCGATAACGGCGCGAAGGGCGCAAATCCCGCCTCAGGCAAGACGCCTGCAGCTGGTTCTTCTGCAAAAACTCAGGTCACGGTTAACAAGCATGCACGGGGCTCAAAGCCGGCGGATGATGTGGCAAGCGTTACGACGCCGCGCGCTTCGGCCCCGAAAACCAAGGAGCAGAAGCGCCGCGAAGCAGAAGCCCGCAACCGGGCTTACGCCGCCCTTAAGAACCAGCGCAAGCGCATCGCCGAGTTGGACAAGCAACTCGAGCGCGACAACGCACGCATGGCCGAGATCATGGAAATGCTTGCCGACCCTGATTTCTACACCAACGAGGAGTCGACTTCCGACGTTATCGCCGAGCACGCCAAGCTGAAGGCGCGCATCGAGTCGGCCGAGGAAGAGTGGTTCCTGCTGAACGAGGAAGTCGAATCCGAAATCGCCAAGCAGAAAGAGCTGGTGTAGTCATGGGCCTCGTTCGCGACGAAACCCGAGCGTGCGTGTTGGACCCTGTGCTGAACATCGTTTTGGTCGAGCCCGAGATCCCGCAGAACACGGGCAACATCGCTCGCACCTGCGCCTGCATCGGCGCTCGTCTCCATCTGGTTGAGCCTATGGGGTTCAGGCTTTCCGAGCGAAATCTCAAGCGCGCGGGGTGCGATTACTGGGACGATGTCGATATCATCCAGTGGGCCGGCTCCCAGGCGTTCCTCGAGGCGCATGGTGCAGACGAGCTGCACTTGTTCACAGGTCATGCAACCAAAGGCTATACCGACGCCTCCTATGCGAAGGGGTCGTTTTTGCTGTTCGGGCGCGAGAGCCGCGGCCTTGATGCGAACCTGATGAGCGCGTACGAAAGCTCTTGCGTTCGCATCCCCATGCGCGAGAACGAGCGCAGCCTGAATCTGTCGAATGCGGTTGCCATCGCTTCATTCGAGGCTTTGCGCCAAATGGGTTTCCCCAATTTGGTTTAGCGGGCTGCGCGGTATCGCTTGGAAACGGATTTCTTACGTTTGCCCGATTTATTGGGGAACCGCAGTGGGCGTGCCGTTTTGCATTGTTGTTTTTGCTAGAATGAACGTACTGTTGATACAGAAAGGACAGTTGCTATGAATATCGTTTTGTTGGGTGCTCCGGGCGCAGGCAAGGGCACGCAGGCTGCGAAACTTGTTGAGGAGTTCGGTACCCCCCACATCTCCACGGGCGACATGCTTCGCGCCGCCGTCAAGGCCGGCACCGAGCTTGGCAAGAAGGCCAAGTCCTACATGGACGCCGGCGATCTTGTTCCTGACGAGGTCATCATCGGCTTGGTTATCGAGCGCCTTGGCCAGCCCGACACTGAAAAGGGCTTCATCCTTGACGGTTTCCCGCGTACCACTGCTCAGGCAGTCGCACTCGACGCCGAGCTTGGCAAGCTGGAGCGTCCTCTTGAAGCCGCTCTGCTCATCGATGTCGATTCCGAGGTCATCATCAAGCGCCTGACCTCCCGTCGCATGTGCAAGGAGTGCGGCTTCATCGGCAGCGACGCCGACGCAACTTGCCCCAAGTGCGGTGGCGAGATGTACCAGCGCGACGACGACAACGAGGCCACCGTCCGCAACCGCCTCGACGTGTACGAGAAGTCCACGTCCCCGCTCATCGACTACTACCGCGGCTGCGAGCTTCTGGTCACCATCGATGGTGACCGCGATCCTCAGGTTGTATATGCCGACGTCAAGAAGGCTCTCAACCTGTAGCCTTCCTGCAAGGCTTCGCCAATGCGAAGCGGGCACGCCCGCAATGCGCATTCCGTTCAGGTCGAACCTGTCAAGCGACCCCTGGTTTCCGGGGTCGCTTTTCTTTTGCGTTGCATCGTGCTGTCGTGGCGTGTGGCTCCGTGGCGTATAATGACAGCCGTATGCCTACCTTATTCGAAAACATCGCTCAAGCTTTCAAGCATCTCATGCGCCTCCATAAAGGCGAGGTGCTTCATATTCTGCGTGCCATCGTCGGCATCGTCATCATGGCAGTCTTGCTTGAATGCCTGGTGTTCAACTTCAATTATTTCCGCACGCTCGGGTACAGCTCGACCGATCTCACAAGCCAGCTCACGCTACAGCAAAACGCCGCGAAGCAATACAAGCTCACCGAGGTCGACCACGTCATCGAATTCTCGAACATCAACAAGCACATCGATAACCTTTACCTGAACCTCGACCCCGATCAGCCGGCTCAGGTGGTTGAAGTGAAGGTTCAGTTCACCGACGAGGCCCATGCCACTTACTTCGACTCCACCGAGTACACGCAGGGTGTGCCCGTTGTCGAGGTGTCCACCACTAGCAAGGGCAGCAAGTACCTGAATCTGAATACCACAGGCAACGTCACCAACTTGCGCATCGAGATCGTCAGCAAGAAAACCAGTTACCCGCTCTACCTGCTGGGCGTAAGCATCAACACGCCCGAGCCTTTTGCGTTCAACCCGTTGCGCTTCGTCATCGTGCTGTCGCTGCTTCTGTTGGGGTACGCGTTCCGCCCGAAGTCGAGCATCTACAAGCTTGGTATTCGCGAAACCCCGCGCCTCTCGCGTGGCATCATGGTATGCGCTGTCGTCATCGAGATTTTTGTCATGTCGGCTTACCTGCTTTTCGGGTCGAACTTGGTCGGCGTTGCCACGAAGGACTACAACAGCGGTTCATGGGACCAGAAAAGCATCGTCAACGTGTTCGAGGTGGGCGGCGAGAACGCCCAGCAGTACGCCATGCTTGCCCAGTCGCTTGCCAACGGCAAGCTCTACCTCGAGGAAGAGCCGCCTGACTGGCTGAAAGAGATGGACGAGCCGTACGACCGCGGCGCCCGTGACGAGCTTCAGAAGGAAACGGGCGAGCCGTATCTGTTCGACGTCGCCTATTACGAGGGTCATTATTACGTTTATTTCGGCATCGTTCCCGAAGTCGTGTTCTACCTTCCGTTCTATTTGCTGACGGGGAAGAATTTCCCCACAGCGATAGGCATCCTCATCATGTGCATCCTTTTTGTGGCGGGTTGCGCGGCGCTGCTCGATCGATTCGCGCGGTATCACTTCAAGCGCGTGAGCCTTGGCTTGTATCTGCTGCTGCAAATTCCGTTGGTCATGTGCTGCGGGCTTCTTTACTTGCTTAAGTTTCCGACGTTTTACTCGCTACCCATCATGTGCGCCATGGCGTTCTCTATTTGGGGCCTGTACTTTTGGATGCGCGGCCGCAGTTCCGAGCGCGCCAGCGGTTGGTATCTTGCCGGGTCGCTGTGCATGGCGCTGGTGTTCGGCTGCCGCCCCCAGCTGGTGGTGTTCTCGCTTCTGGCGTTCCCGCTGTTCTGGAACAAGTTCATCACGAAGGGCCATATCCGCACGAAGCAGGGCGCGCGGCAGTTCGCGTGCTTGGTGGCGCCGTACGTCGTGGTGGTTGCGGGCGTCATGTGGTACAACTACGCGCGCTTCGGCTCGCCCTTGGATTTCGGTGCGAATTACAACCTTACCGTCAACGACATGACGAAGCGCGGCATGAACGTCGGGCGCATCGCGCCGGCGCTGTTCGCATACTTCTTCCAAACGCCTTCCACTACCGGTGTGTTTCCCTTCATCCAAGGCGTGCCTTTCGAAACCACGTATCTGGGGCAAACCATCAAGGAAGTCACGTTCGGCGGCATCTTCGCAACGCTTCCGCTTCTGTGGGTCCTTCTGTTCGCGCGTCCCATCTTGAAACTTCGCCTGCGCCAGCGCAGCACTCATACGGTTGCCTCGGTCGTCATGGTGCTTCTTGCAAGCGGCTTCATCGTTGCGATCCTCGATGCCGAGATGGCAGGCATCCTGCAGCGTTATTACGCCGACTTCAGCTTCATGTTCCTGGCGGCCACGGTTTTGCTGGTGTTCATCGTCAACGAGAATCTGCCGGTGGGCTCCGATCTTTCCAACAGACTCATGTTCTGCTTGACGCTCGCTGTTGCCGTGTCGGTGGCGTACAGCGTGCTGCTCTGCTTCATCCCCGAAACCGGCTGGGTTTCCGACATCTACCCGTGGGCATACCACGACATACTCGAAATGGTTCGATTCTGGGCTTGATCATAGGCTCGTAACAAAGAAGAAGGTTCATCATGCGCATAGTGAACGGCAATGTTTTCATCGATGGCGAATTCAGGCACTGCGATGTCGATGTCAAGGGCGATAGGTTCGCGTCCATCGGCGATTACGGTTCGCTTTGCCAGTGCTCTTCGTTCGATCCTGAAATCGTCGAGGCCGATGGTTGTTATGTCATCCCGGGTGTTATCGACCTGCATTTTCATGGTTGTATGGGAAGTGATATGTGCGACGGCACCGTTGAGGCTGTTTCGGTTCTAGCCAAACACGAGGCTTCATGCGGCGTGACCGCGATATGTCCCGCTACCATGACCTATCCCGAAAGCATTCTTGGCCCGGTGATGGATGCCGCTTTTGCGTTTCAGCCTGCCGAAGACGAGGCTGCTTTGGTTGGCATCAACTTGGAGGGCCCGTTCATCTCGCCAAGCAAGGTGGGCGCCCAGAACCCCGAATATGTCCAGCCGTGCGATGCCGGCATGATCCGTCGCTTGCAGGAGCGCGCGGGTGGTTTGGTGAAGTTGGTCGACATCGCGCCCGAGGAAGCTGGGGCGCTTGATTTCGTGCGCGAGATGCACGATGAGGTGCGCGTATCGATTGCGCACACCTGCGCCGATTACGCGCAGACCGACGCCGCGTTCAAACAGGGTGCCAAGCACGTCACGCATCTATGCAACGCCATGGCGCCCCTCCATCATCGCGAGCCCGGCCCCATCGCCGCGGCGTTCGACAACGAAGAGGTCACCGTCGAACTCATCACCGACGGCAAGCATATCGACCCCGCTATGGTGCGCGTCCTGTTCGGCTTGTTCGGCGACAAGCGCATCATCATCATCAGCGACTCCATGCGCGCCGCGGGTCTCGAAGACGGCGAGTACGATTTGGGCGGCCAAGTTGTCAGCGTTCACGACGGCCTTGCGTGGCTTACCGAAGATACCATTGCGGGAAGCGTGACCGATGCATGCACGTGTATGTGCCGCTGCGCCAAAGATTTCGGCATTCCTTTGGAAAGCGCAGTCAGAGCGGCAACCGAGAACCCTGCTCGCGCCCTTGGCGTGTTCGATGAGCGGGGCTCTATTGCGCCCGGTAAGATTGCCGACGCCGTGATTCTCGATCGCGATCTTAACGTAGTGAACGTGGTGCTTCGCGGCAAGCTTCTGCGCTGAAGTGTGGCTAGCTGCACTAGCGCTTTATGAAATACCGACTGAGCGCTTTCGATGGCTTTCAGGTATGCTGAGACGCCTTCTGGCGGCCGATGATCGTAGGAATTAGAAAAGGACCGCTAAGGCGGTCCTTTTCCGTATTAGAGCGTTTGCCTTGTCAAAGCCTATTATGCGATCGCGTTCACGAACCAACTGGTGATGGACGTGGGGTGCGTGATGGCGGTGCCAGCTACGACAGCCCAAGCACCTGCATCGATGGCGCTCTTTGCGTCGGCGGGAGTGTGAACGCGGCCTTCGCAGATAATGGGGAAGCCGGGGAACTCTTCGGCGGCTTGCTTCAGAAGAGCGATATCGGGGCCGTCGGCCATGCCGCAGTCGATTGCGGCACCCGGATGCGAGAGCGTGGTGGACGCGATGTCGCATCCACAGGCAACACTTCGGCGGATGTCCTCGATGCATGAGCAGTCTGCCATGACAAGTGTCTCGCATTCCTCGCGTAAAGCGGCGACGGTTTCTTCGAACGTGCGACCATCGGGGCGCGGACGATCGGTGGCGTCGATGGCCACGATGTCTGCGCCGGCATGCACGCAAGCGATGGCGTGACGCAGGGTGGGGGTGATGTAAACGCCCTCGTGACCCTCTTTCCATAGACCGATGACGGGAACCTCAACGCGACCTTTGATGGCTGCGATGTCGGATAGACCCTGGCAGCGAATAGCGCCGGCGCCTCCCAGTTCGCATGCGCGCGCCATCTGGGCCATGGTTTCGGGGTGACGCAGCGGCTCGCCCATGTAGGCCTGAACGCTGGCAATGAGCTTTCCCTTCAGCTGCTGAACGAGGGGAGACACGGAGTATTCAGAAGTGGATGCCATGATCCTGCCTTTCGAAGGATAGAAGGGGCTGATGAAAAAGTCGACCCGGCATTGGATGATGCGGGGTCGACTGGATGTTACGAGCTGTGTTTAGGCGTTCGCTTACCTAGGGTGGCTTGGCGTGCTTGCTCGATGACCGCATCGCGCAAATGCTCGGCGGCGCCGATAAGCGGGGCGTTGCCCTCCAGCTTTCCTTGGATGATGGGCGTGTCGGCAAGGGGGGTCATGATCTGAGCCTTGATGCCTTCATCCAGCCCCTCGCGCCAAGACGCATAGGCGCTGGTGACGGTGCCGGACAGGACGACGCACGCGGGGTCGAAGAGGTTGCACCACGAGCCGATGGCTTGACCAAGGGCGAAGCCTGCATCGCGAAGAACCGTGCGTGCATGTTCCTCGCCTGCTTCGGCGCGGGCCGAAATGGTATCGCCCATGAGTGCCGGGTCAAGCTCATCACTGAAACCTTTTCCTTGATAGATAGCCGAAAGACCCATGCCAGAAGTGACGGTTTCGGCATGCGAGTCGCGTCCGCATGCGCAAGGGATGCCTGCTGCTGCGGGGTGCAGGGTGTGGCCGATATGACCTGCTGCGCCATGGAAGCCGCGCAGAACGTGGCCGTTAACCACCAATGCGCCGCCAAGGCCGGTTCCGACGCCAACCATCAGGCAGCTGTCGTAGCCCTTCGCGATGCCCCAGCGAGCTTCGCCCAGGGCGTGGGCGTGCACGTCGCCAAGCGCAGCAACGGTGATGCCGAACTCTTGCTCTAGACGAGCCTGGAGGGGCTGTCCTGTCCAGCCAGGCATGATGTCGTTGGCGTATAGGATTGAGCCGTCTTTAGGATTCACCACGCCCGCGGCGTCAACGCCCACGCCGACGATCTCGTCGGCACCGCCGGCAAGATCGATGAGGGTGCGTGCGGTTTCGACGACCGTTTGAAGAACGGCATCGCCCCCGCGACGCGGTTCGGTGGGGACGCTTTTCTTGAAGACGATCCGCGGATCGCCGTTTTCGGAGTATGCGACCAAGGCACCGGCGATCTTCGTGCCGCCGATGTCGAGCACCGCCACCAGTTCGGCGCCTTCGGGCTTGGTGAATTCGGTCATCAGGTTTCCTTAGTTACTTGCGGACAGGCGCGTCGGCGTCCATCAGGCCGTTTGCCTTAAGGACGGCAACGATGGTCTCGACGTCCTCGCCGACCAGCGGCTGGACGGGCTCGCGCATCTGGTTGGTGTTGAAGACGCCCATCTGCCACAGAGCGGTCTTGAATGCGCCGACGCCTGCACCGAAGCCGACGGTTGCATGGACGTTGCGGGTGACGCCCATGAGCTTGGCAAGGTGGTTCTGGATCTCGCGAACGCGTTCCCAGTCGCCTGCCTGGCAAGCCTTCCACTGCTCGACATAGCTGTAGGGATCGATATTGCCAAGGCCTGGGACGGAGCCGTCGGCGCCGGACATATATGCGCCGTCGACGACGACCTCATGACCGGTGAACACCTGCAGGGGATGGCCGGCTTCCTCGTTCTCGATGCAAAGCCAACGGAACTGAACGTCGTCGCCCGAAGAGTCCTTGACGCCCTGAAGGACGCCTTCCTTGCCAAGGCGAACCAGCATGGTGGGATCGAGCTTGGTGTGGACGCACACGGGAAGGTCGTATGCGAACAGGGGCAGGTCGGTGGCTGCGGCGATCTGGCGGAAGTGGCGTTCGGTCTCGCGCGGGCCGCCCAGAGCGTAGAACGGGGCGGTTGCGACAAGGCCGTCAACGCCGAAGCCGGACGCGCGCTTTGCCTGGTCGATGACGCGCAGGGTTTCCATGTCGATGATGCCCGCAAGCACGGGGACGCGGCCGCCGACGATGGCGACAGCTTCCTGCAGCACGTGATAGCGCTGTGCGTCGGTCAGGAAGGCGACCTCACCTGAGGAGCCCAGGAAGAACAGGCCGTCGACGCCTGCGTCGATCATGCGGTTGATCGAGCGCTCGAATGCCTCGAGGTCGAGCTGACGGTTGGCATCAAGCGGGATGACAACCGGGGGAATCACTCCATGAAATTGCGATTCGGTCATGAGAAAAGTCCTTTGTCTCGCTATTCGTTCTAGCCGCCGTGTGTATCACGGCGCGCTCTTGTGATTATGTTGCGATAGGTTTCTTGGTGTCAATGGCGCAGGCCTTAACCCACAAAAAAGGCCTCGACGCGATGTCGAGGCCTTTTGCCTAATGGTGAGGTGAATTCGCTAGCCGCGGGTGTTTTGAGCCAACGGTATGAGCGGTTGCTTCTAGCGACCGAGATCCTTCTTGTCGAGGTCCTGGGCGAACTGCGCAAGGTCGGGGTGGAGAAGGGAAGGAGCGGCTCCCAGCAGAAGCTTGGTGTAGTCGTCCTTCGGGTTCTCGAAGACCTCCTTTGCGGTGCCGCGCTCGACTGCCTGGCCGTGGTTCATGACCATGATACGGTCGGAGATGTAGCGCACGGTTTGGATGTCGTGGCTGATGAACACCATGGCAAGGCCGAGCTCTTTTTTCAGATCCATCAGGAGGTTCAGGATCTGGGCGCGAACCGAGACGTCAAGTGCGCTGGTGGGCTCGTCCGCGATGATGGCATCGGGCTTCAGCGACAGGGCGCGAGCGATGGCGACGCGCTGGCGCTGACCGCCGGAGAGCTGGCCGGGCAGGGCATCGAGCACCGAGCCGGGCAGGCCAACCATGCCGATGAGCTCGACGACGCGCTTCTCGCGCTCCTCGGGCGTGCCGACGTTGTGGACGACCATGGGGTCCATGAGCTGATCATGAATGGACATGCGGGCGTTCAGCGCGGTAGCGGGGTCCTGGAATACGACCGAGATGACGCGGCCGATGAGCTTGCGCTGAGCGGCGGAGCGCTTCGTGACGTCCTCGCCCTTGAAGTACACGTGGCCGCTGGTGGGCTGCTGAAGGCCGCACATGACGTTGGCGGTGGTGGACTTGCCGCAGCCGGACTCGCCGACGATGCCGATGGTCTCGCCGGGGAACAGCTTCAGCGAGAGGTTCTGCACGGCCTTGACGCGATTGGGGTGAAGGATCGAACCGGTACGGGTCTTGAACGTCACCGAGACGTCGTCAAGGAAGATGATGGGAGTGATCTCCTGGTTGGTTTCCTGGCTCACAGCAATACACCTCCGGGAATGGCAGGCTCGATACCGAGACGCTTCAGCTCGCTGTCAGGCAGCTCGGCGTAGTAGTGGTCGGTCATCGCGACGCGCTTGAGCATCGGGCGGACCGGCGACACCTTGTCAGGATGGCTGGAACGCGGCGTGAAGCGGTCGCCCTTGGGGAAGTCCTTCGGCGAGGGGACCGATCCAGGAACCTGATGCAGGCGACCGGTGCCGGCTTCGATGGAAAGGACGGATCCCAGAAGGCCGCGCGTGTACTCGTGGATGGGGTTGGTGAGGATCTCGGTGACCGGACCCTGCTCGACGACCTGACCGGCGTACATGACGGTGATGGAGTTGGCGACCTCGGCAACGAGGGCAAGGTCGTGGCTGACGAAGATCATCGCGAAGCCAAGCTCCTTCTGCAGGCGGTTCAAGAGGTCGACGACCTGCTTCTGAACCGTGACGTCAAGCGCGGTGGTGGGCTCGTCGGCAATGACGAGCTTCGGGTCGCGCGTAAGCGCCATGGCGATGAGGACGCGCTGGCGCTGGCCGCCGGAAAGCTCGTGCGGGTACGAGTCAAGCGTGCGCTTGGGATCGAGGCCTACAAGCTCGAGCAGCTCCTCGGCGGAACGCGTGCCGCCACGGCTGGTGAGCTGCTTCATTTGAGCGCGGATGAGCATGGACGGGTTCAGCGACGAGAGAGCGTCCTGGTAGATCATGGCGATTTCGCGGCCGCGCAGTTCGTTCATTTCCTTCTGGCTGAGCTCGAGAAGGTTGCGGCCGTTGTACAGGATCTGGCCGGAGATCTGCGCCTTCGGGTCGATGAGGCCCATGATGGTCAGCGACGTGATGGATTTGCCGCAGCCGGACTCGCCGACAAGGCCCATGGTCTGACGCGGGCGGACGACGAACCCGATGTTGTCTACGACGTTCACATCGCCGTGGCGCGGGAACTTGATGGAAAGGTCCTTCACCTCGAGGATGGGCGGAACGTCGGTGTGCGCGGGGAAGCGGTCGGTGCGCTTCGCCTCGATGGTGCGCAGCTCGGCCAGGCGGGTCTTGAGGTCCTCGGCCTGAGCGGTGTAGGCAAGACGCGGGTCGGACACGAACATGTCGGCCTCACGCTTGGAGTCGAGGTTGGAGTCGGAGGCGACAACCGGTGCCTTGGGGGCTGCGGCCAGTGCGTCGGTCATGCCCTCGGAAAGGACGTTCAGACACAGAACGGTGATCATGATAGCGAGGCCCGGGAAGAGCGCCTGCCACCAACGACCGGCCAGAACGCCGGCACGCGCATCGGCGAGGATATTGCCCCACGTGGGCGTGGGCTCGGGGATGCCGGCCGAGATGAACGACAGGGACGCCTCGAATACGATGGCGTCAGCGACCAGGACGATGGTGAAGACCATGACCGGGGCGATGCAGTTGCGCAGAACGTGCTTCCACAGGATCCACGGGGCGCGTGCGCCGGAAACGACGACGGCGCGGACGTAATCCTGGTTGTACTCGCTCATGACGTTGGCGCGCACGATACGAGCGATCTGCGGGATGTACAAGAAGCCGATGGCGAAGATCAGCGAGGGCACCGAGTTGCCGAACACGATGACGAACGTGGCGGCAAGGGCGATGCCGGGGAAGGACATGACGATGTCCATGATGCGCATGATGACTTCGGAGACCCACTTGCGGCTAACAGCGGCGATGGAGCCGATGATGGAGCCCAGAACCAGTGCGAACGAGGTTGCGCCCAGGCCGATGACCAGCGAGTAGCGTGCGCCGTGCATCATGCGGGACAAAACGTCGCGGCCCTTGTCGTCGGTGCCGAACAGGAAGGTGGAGTCCGGCGCCTGGCGCGCGGTGAAGATCTGAAGCGGGTCGTGCGGCGAAAGGACGTTCGCGAACACGGCGATCAGAAGGATAAGAAGAAGCACGAGGGCCGAGATGCGAGCCGAGATGGACATGTTCTTCCAACGGCTGACGCGCATCTTGCCGGCGTTCTGCTCGAGCTTCGCGGTGGTGTTTTCCCTAAGCTTTACCATGCTACACCGTCCTGATTCGCGGATCGATCAGGATATAGAGCATATCCACGATGATGTTGATGATGATGAAGGTGATGGCAACGACCAAGACGACGCCCTGAACGAGCATCGTGTAGCTGGATTGGATGCCGGAAAGGATGGCCATGCCCATGCCGGGGAGGTTGAAGATGACCTCGATGACGACGGCGCCGCCCATGAGGTAGCCGATGCGCATGCCCAAAACGGTGACGGGCGTGATGAGCGCGTTGCGAAGCACGTTGCGTGCGACGACCGTGCGCTTGGGGATGCCGCCGCCAAGAGCGGTGCGGACGTAGTCCTTGTCAAGCTCCTCGACCATGGAGGTGCGGATGACGCGTGTCATCTGACCGATAACCGGCACGCCCAAGGCGATTGCCGGAAGAGCCATACGTGCCAGCCAGCCCGAAGGATCGGTGGCGAAGCTGGGGAGCTTGCCCGAGGCAGGAAGCCAGCCAAGCTCGAACGAGAACAGCAAGATCATGAGGACTGCCAGCCAGAAGGAAGGCGTGGCGATGCAGACGATGCTGAGCACGCGGATGAGTTGGTCCGGCCATCGGTCGCGGTACAGGGCCGATATCACGCCCAGGATGACCGCGAAGAAAACGCCGATGAGAAGGCCCATGAAGGTAAGTTGCAGCGTGACGGGCAGCGCGCTTGCGATGCGGTCGGAAACCGATGCGTTGTTTGCGCCGAAGGATCCCAAATCGCCCTGGACCAAGCCGGCCATGTAATTGCCGTACTGGACGAGAATAGGATCGTTAAGCCCATGTTCCTCTCGATATTGGGCTGCCTGTTCTGCCGAGGCGTTCTCGCCCAGAACCGAATAGGCCTGGTCGATTGGCGAAAGCGCCATCAGGAAGAACACGAGGATGGTAACGCCGATGATCATGATCGGGAAAGCAATGAGCCTTCGGCCGATCAATCGCAACAGGTTGTTCACCGTATCCCCCTTTCGGATAGTAGACGTCCGTCTCCCGACGGAATGCATAACTGTCTTAGTTTATCCCATCTGGGAGGTTGTGCTGTAGCTCAAACGTTACCTGCACGTCATTTGTCGAAAAAAAACGCCGCTCCATAAAGGAAGCGGCGTTTCCAATCGCATATGCGAGGGTGTTTTGCTTGGCATTAAGCCTTAACGGAAGCACCCAGGAAGACGAGGCCGGTGGTTGCGATGGGCTCGAAGCCGGTGATCGCGTCGGCCTGGTAGCCGGTTGCAAGCTCGCGATGGAACAGAGCGTACAGCGGCACTTCCTCGGACAGAAGGTCGAAGCACTTGTTCCAAGCTTCCTGCTGCTCGGAGCCGGAAGACTCGCGTGCGGTCTGCATGAGAGCCTGCAGTTCGTCGAACTTGCCGTCGCCGGCCTTCTTCCAGCAGGAGCGGCCACGGGTCCAGTCGTTGTCGCCGTACCACCAAGAAAGAAGCAGGTCGGGGTCGTTGCCGAAGCAGGTCGGGTCGCCCGGGGTGAGCATGACTTCGTAGGGAAGGACGCTGTCGGACTCGGCGAGCTCGGACCAAACGATGGACTTCTCATCGATGGTGCAGGAAACGCCGATGGCCTCGAGGTCGTTCTTGATCTGCGGAGCCAGGGACTTAACCCAGTTGTTGTTCACCTGCAGGGTGAAGGCAAGGTTGGAAGCGCCAGCCTCGGCGAGCAGGCTCTTGGCCTTCTCGGGGTCGTAGGTGTAGACGTTGGAGGCCTTGTGGTAGTTCTTGTGATCCTCGGTGAGGTAAGAGGTAACGGGGGTTGCATGGCCAGCGAGCTGGTTGGCGATCAGCTTGTCGACGTCGATGGCATAGAAGAATGCCTGACGGACGCGCTTGTCGTTGAACGGTGCCTTCAGGGTGTTGAACATCAGGAACGCCTGGTTGAAGCCCTGGACGTAGTCGACGGAAGCGCCTGCGCCGGTGAGCTGGTCGGCATTGGCGTCGGGGACGTTCTCCATGACCATGACGGTGCCCTCCTGAAGGGCGGTGGTGCGAGCGGTCTCGTCCAGAAGCGGGCTCCACTCCATAGCCTCAGCGGTGGCCGGGAAGCTGCCGGTGTAGTACTCGTTGGGCGTGAAGGTGATCTTGCCGCCGTCCTCGCCGTTGATCTCGCCGTAAGCCCAAGGGCCGGAGCCGATCGGCTTGCTCTTGAGGTCTTCCTCGGTCTGGGTCTTCGGGAAGATCTTGACGACGCTCAGGCGAGCCGGGATAAGGGACTCGTCGAAAGCGTACTTCAACTTGAAGGTGACGGTGGTGTCGTCCTTCTTCTCGACGGTGTCGATGAAGGAGAGGAATGCGCCGTAGGTGGAGTTGGCCATGTTCTTCTGGAAAGCGTTGACGACGTCGTCAGCCTTGACGTCGGAGCCGTCGGAGAACTTGGCGGAGTCGCGCAGGGCAACTTCGTACTCGGTGCCGGAAACCTTGACGGGATCGGCGCCGGCAAGAGCCTTGTAGGTCTTGTAGGTATGGAGATCCATATCATACAGGCCCTCGAAGACATGCCAGGTGGCGGCCAGCATCAGAGCGGAGCTGTTGCCGATCGGGTTGCAAGCGGTGGACTTGTAAGCGTTGGCGGCGGTGATGACGCCACCCTTCTTCGCGGCGCTGCCGGAAGCGCTGGCGGCAGAACCGCTTGCGGCGCCTTCCTTCTTGCCGCAGCCGGTGAGGGTCAGACCCGCAGCTGCAGCGGCGACTGCGCTGCCCGCGATGAACGAGCGACGAGTCATCTTACCTTGAATTTCCATCTGGAAACCTCCTTGTTCTAAGGGATTCCTCCCTTGTGGTGCCATGCACCGGATTTTCCGATGCTCTTAAGGCATCGCTTTCGTCATTATCCGATATAACCGCCTCTCTTGCAAAGCATATGTAATGGAAGGGTCAACTAACCGTTGCGCGGGGATGTCGTTTCCGGCATATGCGTTTCCCCATTTGAAAGTTGTTTTTTAGATCGTTTTGGCGAACTTGTCCGAGGCTTCAGTTGGCCATTTGCCGTTGTGGGATGCCGTTCGCGGCTGAAAACGTCCAGTGGCGGGGATCGCTGTCCGTTTGCCGAAGCTCGGAATCCGAAAAAAAATGTTCCCATACGCTTCACGCGCTTTGGTTTGCAGGCTGATATTATCTATAAAGGGGCACTATCCTTTAGACGCCCAAGCCCCAGGCGCTCCCTCTAAGGAGAGGTATATGACGAGGAAATTCAAGTCGATGGACGGCAATAATGCCGCCGCATACGTTTCGTATGCGTTCACCGAGGTGGCGGGCATTTATCCCATCACCCCCTCGAGCCCCATGGCCGACTACGTCGACCAGTGGTCCGCTCAGGGCAAGAAGAACATTTTCGGCACCACCGTCAAGGTAGCCGAGATGGAGTCCGAGGGCGGTGCCGCCGGCACTGTTCACGGCTCGCTGTGCGCTGGCGCTCTGACGTCGACGTACACCGCTTCCCAGGGTCTTCTTCTGATGATCCCCAATATGTACAAGATCGCCGCCGAGCAGCTTCCGAGCGTCTTCCATGTAAGCGCCCGCACGGTGGCAACCCATGCGCTGAACATCTTCGGCGACCATTCCGACGTCATGGCTTGCCGCCAGACCGGCTTCGCCATGCTCGCCGAGGGCAACGTCCAGGAGGTCATGGACCTTTCCGCCGTCGCCCACCTTGCGGCTATCAAGGGCCGCGTCCCGTTCATCAACTTCTTCGACGGTTTCCGTACCTCGCACGAGATCCAGAAGGTTGCCGTGTGGGATTACGACGATCTCGCCGATATGTGCGATTTCCAGGCCGTCAAGGAGTTCCGCGAACATTCGCTCAATCCCGAGAACCCGCATGCGCGCGGTTCGCACGAGAACGGCGACATCTTCTTCCAGCACCGTGAGGCATGCAACAGCCATTACGATGCGCTTCCCGCCATCGTCGAGGATTACATGCATCAGGTGAACGAGAAGCTGGGCACCAACTACGAGCTGTTCAACTACTATGGCGCCCCCGACGCCGATCGCGTCATCGTCTGCATGGGTTCGTTCTGCGATGTCATCGAAGAGGTCATCGACTACCTGAATGCCCATGGCGAGAAGGTCGGCCTGGTAAAGGTTCGCCTGTACCGTCCGTTCGTCACCGAGAAGTTCGCCGAGGCTCTGCCCAAGACGGTCAAGAAGATCGCCGTCATGGATCGCACCAAGGAGCCGGGCAGCGTGGGCGAGCCCCTGTACCAGGACGTCGTCACCGCACTTGCCGAGCTTGGCATGCTCGAGGGCCTTACCGTCGTCGGTGGCCGTTACGGTCTGGGTTCGAAGGACACGCCTCCTGCGTCCGCCTTTGCCATTTACTCCGAGCTCGCTAAGGACGAGCCCCGTCGTGAGTTCACCGTCGGCATCGTCGACGACGTCACCAACCTGTCCCTGCCCGAGGATCCCGCCGCTCCTGCGACGGCGGCACCTGGCACCATCGAGTGCAAGTTCTGGGGCCTTGGCGGCGACGGCACGGTTGGTGCGAACAAGAACTCGATCAAGATCATCGGCGACCATACCGACAAATACGTTCAGGCGTACTTCCAGTACGATTCCAAGAAGACGGGCGGCGTGACCATCAGCCACTTGCGCTTCGGCGACAGCCCCATCCGCTCGCCCTACTATATTAATAAGGCCGACTTCGTGGCTTGCCACAATCCCAGCTACATCACGAAGGGTTTCCCCATCGTTCGCGATGTCAAGCCGGGCGGCACGTTCCTGATCAACTGCCAGTGGACGCCCGAAGAGCTTGGCCATCACCTCGATGCCGCCTCCAAGCGCTACATCGCGGCTAACGGCATCAAGCTCTACACTATCAACGCCATCGACCTTGCTATCGAGGTTGGCATGGGCAAGCGCACCAACACCATCCTGCAGTCGGCGTTCTTCTCGCTGGCCGGTGTTCTTCCCGCGGCTGACGCCCTTACCTATATGAAGGACGCGGCTACCAAGTCGTACCTGAAGAAGGGCCAGGACGTCGTTGACGCCAACCATCGCGCCATCGATGCCGGTGCCACGGCATACAAGCAGATCGAGGTTCCTGCTGATTGGGCTAACGCCGTCGACGGCGCCGAGCCTGCTGCGCTTGAGGGCCCTGCCGCTCTGGTCAAGCAGGTTCGCGAGATCATGGAGCCTGTCAACCGCATGGACGGTGACAGCCTTCCCGTTTCCGTCTTCGTCGATCACGTCGATGGTCAGTGGGAGCTTGGCGCTTCCGCCTACGAGAAGCGCGGCACCGCCGTCAGCGTTCCCAAGTGGGATGCCGAGAAGTGCATCCAGTGCAACAGCTGCTCGTATGTCTGCCCGCATGCAACCATCCGTCCCTTCGCTCTTACCGAGGAAGAGGCTGCGGCCGCTCCTGCGAACGCCGTCTTCATCGAGGGCAAGGCGAAGGCAAAGGCAAAGGGACTGAAATACACCCTGGCCGTTTCGCCGCTCGACTGCATGGGCTGCACGGTCTGCATCGGCCAGTGCCCGGTTGGTGCACTCGAGATGGTTCCCACCGAGGGTGAGCTTGCTCAGCAGGATGTCTTCGATTACTGCGTCGCCCACGTGGCCCAGAAACCTGAGGTTGAGGGAGACACCGTCAAGGACAGCCAGTTCAAGAAGCCGCTGCTCGAGTTTTCCGGCTCGTGTGCAGGCTGCGCCGAGACTTCTTACGCACGCCTGGTCACCCAGCTTTTCGGCGACCGTATGTTCGTCTCCAACGCAACCGGTTGCTCTTCCATTTGGGGCAACCCTGCTGCCACGGCTCCGTACTGCACCACAGCAGACGGCAAGGGCGTCGCATGGAACAATTCGCTGTTCGAGGACAACGCCGAGCATGGCTTCGGTCTGTACCTTGGTCACGAGGCCCTGCGCGACAAGGTTTACACCGACACGCAGGAGCTTATCGCGACCGATGCCGCAACCGACGAGTTGAAGGCTGCTGCTGAGGCTTGGATCGCTGCTCGCAACGACGCCGATCAGAGCAAGGTCACGTCCGAGGCTTATCTTGACGAGCTGCAGAAGATCGCCGACAATCCCATCGCTGCCGGCATCATTGAGAACAAGAACTACCTCACCAAGAAGAGCTTCTGGATCTTCGGCGGCGACGGTTGGGCTTACGACATCGGCTACGGCGGACTCGATCATGTCCTGGCAAGCGGTCATGACGTCAACGTGTTCGTTTTCGACACCGAGGTTTACTCCAACACCGGCGGCCAGGCTTCCAAGGCTTCCAATATCGGTCAGGTTGCTCAGTTCGCAGCAGCAGGCAAGGATGTCAAGAAGAAGAGCCTTGCCGAGCTTGCCATGAGCTACGGCTACGTGTATGTTGCTCAGATCGCCATGGGTGCCAAGCCGGCGCAGACCATCAAGGCCATCGCCGAGGCCGAGGCTTACCCCGGACCTTCGCTGATCATCGGCTACAGCCCCTGCGAGATGCATTCCATCAAGGGCGGCATGAAGAACTGCCAGGTCGAGATGAAGCGCGCGGTTGACTGCGGTTACTGGAACCTGTTCCGCTTCAACCCTGCTGCCGAGACCGGCAAGAAATTCACGCTTGACTCCAAGGAACCCGCAGGCGGTTATCAGGAATTCCTGTTGAACGAGGCTCGCTACAGCCGCTTGACCCGCGAGTTCCCTGAGCGCGCTGCCGAGCTGTTCGAGCGCAACGAGAAGGCTGCCATGGAGCGCTACCAGCACCTGCTCAAGCTGAAGGAGATGTACGCCGACGCGTAAAGCATCGTGCCGTACTGCATCGTCCTGTAAGGAATCGAAATCGAGGGCTCCCGAAAGGGGGCCCTCGATTTGTTATATCTGCAGTAGAACAAATAGAACATGTCTGTTATACTAAAGCTATAACAATAAAGTGTGAAAGGAGGGAGCGGTGTTCATTCGAATCGATCAGTCGATTGATGAGCCGTTGTATCAGCAAATTCGCAACGAGATCGTTCGCGGCATCGCGCAAGGTGAGCTTGTGCCTGATGATCCGCTGCCGAGCGTTCGCCGTTTGGCGGGCGATTTGGGGATCAACTTGCATACTGTGAACAAAGCTTACGCGCTCCTGCGCGATCAGGGGTTCGTCACCATGAGAGGTCGATCCGGCGCGTTCATTGCTCGTCCTTCCAGTCCTTCGGGCAAAGACGGTGCAGATGAAACTTTGGCGCGGGAGCTGGTTCGTTTGGCTGAATCGTATAAGGCGTCGGGGGGAACTCGCTCTGCGTTTGAGAAATGCGTTTCCAGTCAGCTTGATGCCGTGTTCGGAAAGAAGGAGTGAGCATGCCGGCAATCGAAACTCAAATCATCTTGGTGGCGTTTGCCATGCTCATCCCGCTTACGGGCATCATGGTCGCCATCACGCCTTATTTCCAGCCGAAAGGGGAGGTATTCTCGGTTTCGGTTCCAACATCGGTGGAAAACGATCCGGCGGTTCGCAGGCTGAAGCGCCGCTTCTCCGTTGTGGTCTTGGCGGCTGCTGCCATGTTCACTGTCGCGGCCGTGGCATGCGGTTTCGCAGGCAGTGAGTCTAAGGCGATGGTCTTCATCATCAGTGGATCGTTCGTTGTCCCCGTTTTCGTGGGAGGCGGTATGATCATCGCCTCGCGTTCGCGCATGATGAAGATGAAGCAGGAGCGGGGCTGGACCGCCGAACCCCGTCAGAGCGTTGCAGCGATCGGGGAGGATTCGGCTTTAGTCCCAAAGGGCGTTTCGCTTAAATGGAATTGGGCATACGTGCCCATCATGGTGATCACTGCCATCATCGCGGTTGTCGGTTACGATGCGATGCCCGATATGATTCCCATGCATATTGACTTTGCGGGAAACGTCACCGATGTCGCTCAAAAAACACCTATGGTGGTTGCATTCCCGGTTTTGTTCGAGGTCTTCATGGCGGTGTGTTTCGTTTTTTCGCATTGGTCGGCTTTGCGCTCGAAGCCCGGCATCACGCCCGAACATCCTGCAAGCTCTTCGTGGGCTTATGGCTTGTTCTTGCGCGCGCAAACCGTGACGCTTCTGGTGTGCGGCCTGCTCCTTACCGCCGTTATCGGCATCTTGATGGAACTTTCGTTCATCGGGATGGCATCGCTCCAGATCGTTTTGATCGCAGTTCTTGCATTGACTGTTTTGGTGCTGGTTGCAACTGTGGGCGTGAATTTGGCGTTCGGCCAGTCGGGTTCGAAGGTTTTCCGTATGGAAGAGTCCGACAACCTGCTTCGCAATGACGACGCATGCTGGAAGCTGGGCATGATATATGTCAACGGCAATGACGCTAGCATTTTCGTGCCAAAGCGCTCTGGTTTTGGCTGGACGGTAAATTTGGGACGCCCTTCTGCATGGGCGCTTATGGTCGGGTTCGCTCTCTTCACGGTGCTTTTCGTGTGGCTCTGCTTCGTTATGACGGGACAGTAAATGATGGGAGGCTTCCCTTAGGGGAGGCCTCCTGGTTTTACGGGCGCGTTTTGCTGCGCTGCGTGGGTGGTGCACCATCGTTCTTATTCGGCGGCTGCGCTGTCTTTCGCGAAGGCTGCTCTGTTTTCGGGGCGGTCTTCTTTTGCTCTCGCCGGTTCGTCGCACGCGCGGTTCAAGTTCGGTTGTTTATCTGCCAGCACAAGGAAGATGAATCCAAGGGCGAAGGGGTGCATGACCCAAGGTAGCCCCAGGCGCATCCGTACGTCGCATAACGGGTTGCTTTGCGGATTCACGATAAGACCCCGTGTGTTTCCTGACAATTCCCTGTAAGGCGCATCAGCGGCGATCGCGCCCGTCGCAGCTTTCCCGATGAGGCTCTTCAAGAGGGGCCCCAATAGAGAAAAAAGCGCCACCCCTTTCGGGATGGCGCTCGTGGCTTGTCGTTAGCGGCCGTATACGCTCAAGGCGTTTCAACGTTAGTCCAAGGGGATGGAGCCCTCCAAGACATCGTCCAGGTCGCGCGTTCCTCCATTCGAGTCCATGTAGTGATCGAACTCTTCAAGCACCGATGCTTCGGGCTCGGGCGTGAGCTTCGACACGATGAAGATGGCCAGGCATCCAAGGATGAAAGCAGGCAGCAGCTCGTAGACGCCGAACACGCCGCCAAGTGGCTTGATGAAGTTGTGCCAGACAAGAACAGTCACGGCGCCGGTTACCATGCCGGCGATAGCGCCTTGTTTGGTCGTGCGTCTCCAGTACAGCGAGAATAGCGTAAGGGGGCCGAATGACGCGCCCAGGCCCGCCCAGGCATATGAGACGACGGTGAAGATGACCGAGTTCTCGTCCCAGGCCACCAAGATGCCGAACAACAGGACTGTTGCCAGCGTGATGCGGGAGACGATGAGAACCTGGTTGTCAGTTGCGTCTTTCTTGAACACGGCGCGGAAGATGTTTTCGGCAACGGAGGATCCGGTGATCAGAAGGTAGGACGAAGCCGACGACATCGATGCGGCCAAGATGCCTGAAACCACGATGCCGCACAGAAGCGAGGGGAGCATGATGCGCGAAAGAACGATGAAAATGTTCTCGGCAGCAGACTGGGTGAGAAGCTCGGTGGGGATGACCGCACGGCCGATCAAACCGATCATGACGGCGCAGAACATCGAGATGACAACCCAGACGATGGCGATGATGCGCGACTGCTTGACTTCTTCGGCGCTGCGGATGCCCATGAAGCGGACAAGAACCTGCGGCATGCCGAAGTAGCCCAAGCCCCACGACAGCGTGGAGGCAATGGTGAGCAAACCATATTCAGCGGGCATGCCGAACAGCGGAGCGCCGTCACTTACCGCCTGCATGCCGTTCGCGTCGAGGATGGGCACGGCGGTTTGGGTCATCGACAGGTAGCCAGGGATGTCGGATAGGAACGCAGCCGCGTTCTCGATGCCGCTTGCCATGCCGATGGAACCAAGAACCACAACAGCCAGGGCGAAGAACATCAGGCAGCCTTGGACGAAGTCGGTTGCGACAACCGAAAGGTAGCCGCCTACCATCGTGTAAAGGAACACGATGATGGCGCCGAAGACCATCATGACGGCGTAATCAAGACCGAACAGGGTGTTGAACAGCTTTCCGCAGGTAACGAAGCAGCTGCCGACGTAAACGCAGAAGAAGATCAGGATGATCGCGGCGGCGATGGTGCCCACCGTTTGCTTCTCGTCGTGGAAGCGGTTGCTGTAGAACGCAGGCAGCGTGATGGAGTCGTTCGCCACCACAGAGTAGTTGCGCAGGCGCGCGGCGACGAGCTTCCAGTTCAAATAGGTGCCGCACGCCAAGCCGACGGCGGTCCAGCCAACGTCGGCAGCGCCCGAAAAGTAAGCTAAGCCGGGCAGGCCCATAAGAAGATAGCCCGACATGTCCGAGGCCTCGGCTGAAAGAGCGGTGAACCATGGGCCGATCTTGCGACCGCCCAGGAAGTACTCGGATGCTGACGAGTTCGACCTCTTTGCGTAAATGAAGCCGATGGTCAGCACCACGATGAAGTAAAGAAGAATGGCGAAGACTACCAAGAAGTCGCCGGAACCCATTTTCATTTGCACGTTCGTTATTCCTTACCCTCGAGCAGTTTTTCAACAGCAGCTAGCTTCACGCAGCAGACGAAGACGTCAAGCGCCACGGAAAGCTCCTCGAGAGGTGGGAGGGTAGGGGCGATGCGGATGTTCGTGTCGTATGGATCGTTCTTGCAAGGCCAGGTGGAGCCTGCTCCGGTCATGGTGACGCCGGCGGCCTTGGCAAGCTCGACGATGCGCTTGGCGCAGCCTCTGGGAGCGTCGAATGAGATGAAGTAGCCACCGCGCGGGTTGGTCCAGTTGCAGCCGTCAACCTCGGCAAGGCCCGCGGCGAGCTTTTTCTGCACCAGCTCGAACTTCGGGTGGATGATGGCTGCATGCTTGCTCATATGCTTGGCAATGCCGTCGGCGTCTTTCAAGAACTTGACGTGACGCAGCTGGTTCATCTTGTCGTAGCCGATGACGGCGGGGCTGATGAGGATCTTGATCTCGGCGATGTTCTCGCCGCTTGCCGCGATTGCCGAGATGCCGGCGCCGGGGAAGGTGATCTTCGAGGTGGAGGCGAACTTTAGGTAACGGTTCGGGTTGCCAGCAGCGGCGCAAGCCTGGGCGATGTCCTTAAGCTGGTCCTGGTTTTCAGCCTCGTCGAACAAATGATGCACGCAATAAGCGTTGTCCCAGAAGATGCGGAAGTCTTCAGCAGCGCATTTCATGCCTGCAAGACGATCGACAACTTCGTCGGAATACGTGGTGCCCGCAGGATTGGAATATTTGGGCACGCACCAGATGCCTTTGACGGAGGCGTCGTTCGCGACAGCCTGTTCGACGAAATCCATGTCGGGGCCGTCTTCGTTCATGGGAACAGGGATAAGCTCGAAACCGAAGCTCTCGGTTACCAGGAAATGCCTGTCATAACCGGGAACGGGGCAAAGCCACTTCACGTTATCCAGTTTGCCCCAGGGCGTAGAGCCAAGGGCACCGTGCGCAACATAGCGGGAAACAGCATTGTACATAAGGGTAAGGCTCGAGGCGCCGCCGACGATGACGTTCTCGGGCTTGTCGTCAAGCATAGCGGCCATAAGGCGTTTTGCCTCGGGGATGCCGTCCAATACTCCGTAGTTGCGGCAATCGGTGCCATCCTCAGAGAAACAATCATCGATTCCCGTGACGGTAGTAAGTAGAGGCATGCTTAGGTCGAGCTGGTCGGCGGCCGGCTTGCCACGGGCCATATTCAGGGCAAGGCCGCGTGCCTTGATGTTCGCATACTCGTCGTCAAGGCGGGTTTTCAAGGCCTTAAGATCGGCTGATTCAAGGTCGGTGTACATATATTCGTCCTTTCTTGGGGTCGAGTTATTGTACCCCTAAGAGATTGCTGCTTGGTTTCAACGGCTTACGAAACCAACAAGCGGTCGTGAGCGGTCAAATAGGCAAGGGGATTGGAGAAAATAAAACGACTTTTCGAAAATCTTTTTTTCCGAATTTTGGCGAAAAATAGCTAAAAATAAGTGATGACCTGCAGAAACGAAGGAATCATGGAGACACACCCGGGGGCGTGTAGCTGATTGACAGACCCCCGTACCTAGCGTAATATTCTCAATCGCTCCGAGGGAAGTGCGCTTTCCGAACGAGCGGCAGCTTGAAAAGTACACATGAATTTGAGCGAGCCAAAATGGGCGTGTGCCCGAGTGGTTAAAGGGGACGGGCTGTAAACCCGTTAGCTATGCTTACCAAGGTTCGAATCCTTGCGCGCCCACCATTTTCTCGCCCGTGTAGCTCAGTAGGTAGAGCACTTCGTTGGTAACGAAGAGGTCACCGGTTC
>ERZ1034768.47-NODE-47-length-46559-cov-28.465358_pt1 | contig 46559 bp, 68 predicted proteins | sample MGYA00520691_ERZ1034768 | MGnify/ENA primary metagenome ERZ1034768 (study PRJEB33766, sample SAMN09781704) | gut metagenome | biome: gut microbiome | host: Homo sapiens | place: Madagascar | study: EMG produced TPA metagenomics assembly of the PRJNA485056 data set...
GCTATATGTCGTGTTCTTTTTATTGGAGAGTAATTTTTACTTTCATCGGTATATAATCCGATGAAAGTAAAAATTACTCTCCAATAAAAAGAACACGACATATAGCTGAACTATAGTCTGATGTAAGATTTAATACTATTGATTCACCAGTGCATGTAACACTGGAAATCTTTTCTTCACCACCAACGATTTTGTGAAAATTAGCATTTCCTTTATCAGCTGAAAAGCCAATAATATATAAATGCTGTTCAGAAATGGATGGGGTATTGTAGGGACTAATATTTGCCAGTAAAACTCCTTCCCCTTTGCTTGTGAGCGCGTATATGTTTTTTACTTTAATTACACCATCGAAAACAGCGTAGCGCTGCCATTTTAATGAGTTGCCATTTAGTGAAGTAACTAGACAAAAGAAAATGCAACAAAACACTACCAAATATAAAATGGATATGCTATAATCGGTATATCAAAATCGGAACAATAAAAAAGGGAGCTGAACTCCCGACGACCAATCAAAAAGTTCAGCTCCAAGCACCATAAAGGGTACATTGTACAAAAATGTGGGGCTGTAATTCAAAAATTCTCATTGTATCATTTACTTATCAAATATGAAAGGAATGATACAATGAGCAAATTACAGGAATTTTTAAACCTTGGTGATTATTACGCATCCAACGGCGGGTACTTTGAAAAGAAGAGCAACGCCTATCTGGATGATTTTAAGAAAAACGCTGGATATAACAATTATACAAAGTTTGCAAGGGACGTAAACAACTGGGGACAGCCAGGATGCCAGGGACAGGCGTGGTGTGCGGAGTACCAGTTCTGGAAATTGGTAAAAATCCTTGGAATCACAAAAGCCTTGCAGATTATGGGCGGTGGTTTTTACAATTGTGTATCCATCACAAATCACGCTAAAGCAAAAGGAACTTGGCACAGTACGCCAAAGGTTGGTGCGCTTGTAATCTTCCGTAAAGGTTCCCATGTGGCGGATATTCAGAGCTTTGATAGTAAAAGAATCTATACAAATGAGGGCAACACTTCCAGCGCATCTGGCGTGGTAGCTAACGGCGGAGCAGTGCGTAATAAGTCCTATGTAATCAATGATTCCTCTATTGATGGCTACGTTTGGATTGACTGGGACGAGACAATACAGGAAACCTGGAAAAAGACAGGAACCAGAGTGGCAACCGTGAATGATTTATACGTTCGTGAGACGCCGAATGGCTACGTTATGGAGTCTATCAACAAGGGAACAGTCGTTGAAATTGATGGAAAGACAAGCGGAAAATGGACACACGCCAAGGCTGATGGAATCGGTATTGGCTGGATCTGGACTGGATATCTGACAGAAAAAGTAAATTCAGTATCTATTGCCATCACTGGCAAACAGGACAAGAGCCAGGTTCTTTTCAAGGGAAATGTAACCGCCACTGTATTAAATGTCCGCACTTGGGCTGGAGAGGAATATCCAAAAATTAAAAAGTATCCTAAACTCAACCAGGGAAATGAAGTAGAGGTAATGAATTTTACCCAGAAAGATAAAAACGGTAGCAAGTGGTATTATATCCGTATTGCAGGAAAGTATTATGGCTTTGTATCTGCAAAATATATCAAGAAACAGTAAAAAGTATCCCGGGGTTAATTTCCCGGGAATTTCTTTTTTTAAATTGATGATAGCCTCTATGGGCCAACATATTGGCACGTAGAGATTATCCCTATCTTTTTACACCCATTTACATGGGCAAAATGATGATATTATTGCAATTTAGGATAGATATCTAGTGTAAAATTGATATCATCACTATGCCCATAGGTGTTTTTCTTATCTTTTCTATATTCTATTTTTTCAATTAGCTCTTTTAAAACATCATTTCTTGTTTTGATATCCCAATCCCAGTAGTGCGAAAGTAGATTTTCACATTTGGGGATGAACGTGTTTTTTTGTTCCAGAAGCTGGCGGTCGTGTTCCAATTCTTTTTTTAATTTAGCAATAGATTGATAACATTCTTCTATCTGCTTTGAAGTGGCGGCAGATCGCTCAAGAAAGATATCAGAAGAGTAAACCCCTTGTTCCAATAATTCATATTGTTTATTTTTTTGAGAGTTAAGTTTTTTCAATTCCTCTTGCTTACAAAATATGATTTTTTCTTTAGCTGTTAAGGAATCTAGTTTTGGAACATTTTGAACCGTTTCATTAAGCTTGTAATTTTTTACCAAATCTGCAATACCAGCTACTACAGCTTTTTCTACAGGAATTAACCGGCTGCTTATGTTATTACAGGATATATTGGGACATATGAGAGCGTCCTTTATGTAATTATTAGGGTACGGCTTACGAACCATGATCTTTCCGCATTTTTTGCAGTATACCAAACCAGATAAAGGATTCTTGACAGTATTTAATGATCCAATTGGGCGCGGAGGATTTTCTTTTTTCAGAAGCTGCGCTTTTTCGAATAATTCAGGTGAGATAATGGGTTCGTGCAATCCCTCGGAAAGTATGTACTCTTTTGCCACAGGACGGCTGCGGATAATATTTCCGTTTTCTATGCGCTTAACAACTTTGCGGCTGTTCCAACGAAGCTTTCCTGCATATACCGGGTTACTTAGTATGGTGGAAATAGTAGAAAGATTCCATTCAAAGCCTTTTTGAGTTGGAATATTCATGTCATTTAGCCTTTTTGCAATCTTAAACATCCCAATTCGTTCTCCATCAATTCCATAAACGTACCAGTTAAAAATCAGTCTGACGATCTCTGCTTCTTCTGGAAGAGGACGGAGAGACCAGCCTTTTTCATGCTCCAGTTTTATGCGTTCATATCCGTAGGGAGGATGATTTCCACAGTATTTTCCCTCTTTGACAGAAGAAACACGTCCTGCATTTAAACGCCGTTTAATCGTCTTGTATTCTCGACGAGACATGAAAAGCCCAAATTCAAAATATTCCTCGTCGAATTCATTGTTTGGATCGTATACCTTAGTTGGTGTGATAATTTTGGTATCAGAGTATTGAAAAGCTCTGGACACGATGCCTTGATCAATAGTATCACCTCGGGCCAGACGCTCGACTTCTACAACCAAAACACCATCCCACATACAGGATTCCACTTCACGCAGGAGCTGCTGCATAACTGGTCGAGCTGATATCGTTTCTCCAGATACCACTTCCCGGTAAATAGCGCCTACGGTGTACTCTTTTTTCTTTGCCAGATCTAACAGTATCCGTTCATGTCTGGCGAGTGTTTCGCCCTCTCCGTGTTCTTCAGCTTCCCGATCGGCTCTGGATTTCCTTAGATAGATACATACTGATTCATTCATTTATCATTCTCCTTTTTTACTTGTGCGATAATCCGGAAAATGATATACTTAGTGTGTAGGCAAGATTTTCTACGGATTATCTTATTTTAAAACCGGTTCCTGTTGGTAGCAGGAGTCGGTTTTTTTGTGTAAAAATATAATAACATGCAACAAAACATAAGTAAATATAAAAGCTTTCAATAAAAATCTATCTATCTTTTTTCTGACTGTAATAGTATAATATAATCAAAACAAAGGGAGGAAAGTTAACATGAAAAAGATGAAAAAATGTTTACTATTAATTATGCTTCTGGCTGGAATTAGCATAGCAGCTCCTGTATATGCGTCCAGGATCAATGTATCAATGGGAACTACAGAAGATGGGGATTTTGTAACAAACAATGACATCATGGAGTATAGTGGAAGAGTTGTCGCGAGAAACATGTATATTGGGGATAATGCCACTTATACATTTTATGGTGATTTAACTGTTAAGGGCAATTTGTATATTCTCGGAAGTTTTTATAATTACGGAACAATTAATGTATCTGGTAATGTTTATTGCCGTAACTATTACAATAATAATGTTCTGGAAAAAAGAGCGTCACATATGGTTAATGGACAAGTTGTATATTATCCAATAGGAAACTTTTACAATAAAGGAATTGTGCATTCTAAAAGTGTCGAGGTTGCAGATCTGTACGATGTAACAGTCCCGGTGCCCACTGTAAGCGGATGCACAATCGGACAGCATGAGCCTGGGCCAGCCGCAACATGCACCACTCCACAGAAATGTACAGAATGTGGAAAAGTTTTAAAAGCTGCAATCGGACATAAACCAGGAGCTAAAGCAACATGTACAAAACCTCAAAAGTGTACGGTATGTGGAGCTATTCTTGTTAAGAGTGGAGATCACACTCCTGGAGTAGGAGCAACTTGTACAGAACCGCAGAAGTGTCTTGAATGTGGACAGGTTTTAGAAAAAGCATTAGGACATAAATGGAGTGATTGGAAAACTGAAAAATCAGCAACCGTAATGTCCAGATCAGAGATGGCTAGATATTGTTTGCGGTGCGGATCAAGAGAGGTTAAGTACGGAGATACTTTATCACCAACAGGAAGTGCTAATTATAAAAGTGTTATTCTGCAAAAAGGAAAAAGCACAGCTGCTGTAAAAATTACAGGTATGGAAAAAGGAGATTATTTAAAATCGGTTATTCCTAAAAATAAAAAGCTCATAAAGATCAGCAATATAAAACAGGATGGAACGTTTAAAATAACTGCTTTAAAGAAAACAGGAAAAACTACTCTCACGGCAACATTGGCAAGTGGATTTACTGTAAATATTAATCTTACTGTACAGAGTAAGGCAGTAAAAACAACCAAGTTGACTGTGAATAAAACTGTGATTAATCTGACCAAGGGAAAAAGTTTTACCTTAAAGGTCGGTAAGACACCATTCAATTCAGCTGATAAAATCAGTTTCACATCTTCAAATAAAAAGATTGCAACGGTAAATAGTAAGGGGAAAATTGTTGCTAAAAAGAGTGGTACTGCTTATGTTACCGTAAAAGCTGGAAAAGTTAGTAAAAGAGTAAAAGTTGTTGTGAAAAATAAATCTGATAGCAATAGTGATTTTATATCTTAAAAAGAAAAATGGAACTGGGGATTTAATTCCTCAGTTCTTTTTTTTGTTGAGAAATGTAAAATTTTCTTGATTCTTGTCAAATATCGTATTAATGTAAGAAAATTTGTGCAAGATTGAGGTATTGTATAATTGTTATATTGAGAGTATAATGTAAACTAATTTGGGAGGAATTTTATGAAAGGAATAAAAAAGCTAGTTATATTTTTTCTGTTTGGGATAATGCTCACATTTTTTGTACGCGCGCCACTGTGCGAGAGCATTGATCAGACAGATTCTGAAGTGATTATTAAAGCAAGTGCCAATAATCAATACGTGATACATAATTATACACAGGCGGTTGTATCCGAAGCAGAGCAGCAGCCATTTGTCGTGAATAAAAGCAATAATACTTCTGCGGAATGCAAATGCCATTTCTTTTTCAATCGTTCAAGGCAAAGGGAGGGAGCACTATTTAAGCAGAGGGCGAGAAGTACAATCCAGTCCGTTCTATATCGCTGAGAAGAAGGTATAATGGAATAAAAGAGAACAAATGTTCTTGATTGCGTGATATTGGAGGGACGGATATATGGATTACAAGAAGGAAATTATTGAAATATTAGAAAAAGCAGATCACGACCAATTATATATAATATTCAGATTTATAATATCATTTCTAGGACTGAAATAAAAATAGGGGCAGGAGTTATTTCCTGTCCCCATCTTTTTACTCTTCTTTCTTATCTGCCAAAGCATTGGCAAGTTTCTGGAGAGTTTCCCACTCTGATTCATTTAGATTAGCAAGTATTTCTACTAATCGTATCTTGAAACTATCTGCTTCTCCATTCAGAACCGAACCAACGAAATCCACAATCTCAGATTTTCTTTTATTCTGAATGAACATTTCACCTGTTCCCTCAGTCAACCATTCATAATTGACTTTGAACTCTCGGCAAATGTCTTTAATGGTTCGCTCTGATGGAATTTTGTTCCCCATTTCTATCTGAGCAACAAAGTTTCTACTTATATCCAATCTATCAGCGAATTTCTGCTGCGTCAGTGAAAGAGTTTCCCGAAGTTCCTTGAATCTGTCTTTCAATTTCCTCACCTCCATGCAATTATACTATCACAAAAAGTTTACAAAGTCAACAAAAATATACTTGACATTGTTTACTCAATGTGCTATTGTATGTTTACAAGGTAAACAAAACCTTGAGCGTTTACCACAATCTGATAGAAACAAGGCTTTTATTAGATAAAAAGAAACTGCTAGGGGTCTCGTCCCTAACAGCTCTTTACCAAATTTGTTTACCCTATGTACTTTGCAGGCTGACGCCGCATCTGACGAGACCAAATGCTTCTTGAAGCACCTTGTCACTTTCGCAGTCTTGGTTCTGCAACATGCCTAATCGCTGACAAAACAATCAGAGCCGTCTTTGACCTTTTTTGACTGTCGAGGTATCAGTACGGACGGATTAAGAGCAAAGGGAACAGGCAAATTCAAAAGTTGGGTCATGATAACCACTCCTTTCCTTTGCCAATAGGCATTAACTAAGATAACACAAATAAGTGGTAAACGCAACTAAAAATAAGTAGGAGGTGATTTTTTTGGAACGTCTTTACACTTGCGAAGAAATCGCTCAGAGATATAGTGTGAAAGTTCCTACCGTGTGGAGATGGATACGGGATAAACAGCTTCCGGCAATCAATCTGAACGGCTCTGGTTACAGAGTACCAGAAAGCGACTTAGTTGCTTTTGAAGAATCAAAACGTGTAAGAAAGGAGTGAACTGAATGTCTGAGAAAGAAAAAAATATTCTTATGTCAATCGCAAAGGCGGTTCCGAATATGTCTGAGTTCGACAAGGGGTATTTTCTCGGTGTTGGCGAGACAATCGTCAAATATAAAAATACTGATAAGACAGATGATTCTGGTAAGGCACAGAAAGAAAGTTCATAAGTTTCTTGAACCAAGGTTGCCAGAAGTTAAGTAGAAAGGAGCAAATTTTATGAGCAAAATTTTTATTCCACACGAACTCAAAACTATCGAAGTTGACACAGAAAAGAAAATCTTTCGTATCAACGGAGAAGATTTTGGATATGGATGTACAGGTTTTATGATTTCCTGTACACCGGATAATTTCCGTATTGATATGGAAGTGGACACGACCGTACACTTTGCGAGTTATTCCAAAAAAGGAGAATTGAGAGAACAGGGAACATATAAAGCAGAAATTCCTTTGGTTGAGTCTCACAGAGCACCGTAAAAGAGCCACATGAAAAATCATGTAGCCCTTGGAAATTACTTCTTTGATTCTTGATAGCCATATTCTGTAAGACAAATGCTTCCAACAATGTCATTTACAATGGTGATGCAGCCGTTGTTTTCTAATTCAGTAATAGTGCTATCCGGGAAAGTTATATAGAAATCAGAATCAAAAGAAGTACGTCCAGAAGCATCATACTCATTAGCCATTTTTACAAGAAGTTCTTTGGCTTTATAGGTCATTATTACACCTCCTTTCTAAAGGAGAGTATAACACGAAATTTTATCAGCAGAAAGGAGAAAGGCGTGAAAAAATCAACCAGGAAAAAGATCCGTTCTCTTGAAAAGAGAATATCAGATATTGAGTCACAACTTCAATGTCCGCAAGCTACTTTTACATGTCAATTGGTTACTCCAAACGACATTTTAGCCCAGATTCTTCAAGAGAGCCAATATCAAGATCATAAATATGAGCTTCGAGCTAATCTGAATGGCAAGACATTATTTGAGAAGAAATAAGAAAGGAAATTATCAATGAAAAGAAAATTAACAGCAGTTTTATTAGCCGGGATCATGGCAACAAGCGTTACTGCTTGCTCAACAGCAAGTACAGTAAATTACAACCTCAACAAAGAAGCGGATGAGTTCAATGTGTACCGAAAAATCACCGTAACTAATGCCAGAACCGACACCATCATGTTACAGGCAGAGGGGTATATGTCTCTTAGCAATAACAGTAGCAGTGAGCTTGTAATGACTATCAAGACAGGTGAGGATGCATACTTCAAGGATTACATCTACTTGAACGACTGGACCTGTTATGTGATGGAGCAGACAGAGCCGAACACAGTAGACAAATACCACTATGAATTAGTTTTCTATCCGGAAAGAATTATTCCAAATGTAGAAATCAAATAAAAAGCCAATATAAGGAGGATTTGAGGGAGAAACATTTTGCAGAAGAAGCAAAATAGCAGAAACATCATAATCTATCGTAGAAAGGAGAGATTCTTATGGCAGTAATTAAAACAATAAAAAATGAATCTGGCGGGATAATCAGAATACATGATGATTACTGCAAAGACAACACACCGGAAGACAATCAAAGGATTGTTGATGAATGTTCGAGAATTATCTTGGACTACTACAGAAGAAAAGAAGCAAATTTGGCATAAGCGCCCCGGAGGGAGTCACGACCTCCACCCCGGAGCAGTGTACTCACTAACCTAAACTTAGTGGATACAGGTAAATTATAATCCTCTATCCGCTAAAAAGTCAATATTAAGCGAGAGGAAAATAATATGGAAAACACAAAAAACACAAACAACGAAAAGATTACATGGAACGATTTGGAAACAATGTTAGCTACCGAAATCGTAAGAAAAGCAAAGAGAGAGACTAAGAAGTGGTTCAGTGCATGGCTTTTGACTGCCGCGCTGTTAATCCTTAGCAATGTCCTCTGGTATCTGGCTTACAACCTGTAATCTTTTTCTTTTGGAGGGAAAAGAATGAAATCACCTAGACAAAACAGAAAGGATATCGTAGTCAGCGCAATTATCGGGATTCTGGTAACTTTTCTTCCCTGTTGGATATGGGGAGATACCGTGTCGCAGGTCCTGGGGTGTGTAATCTTTGCACTGATGACGTACCTGGCATTACTTTGAAAGGAGAATGAAAATGTTGTGGGAAATGATTAAGGAGATTGTCGACCTCGGAGAACGTATTTATAATGAAACACCTGCTTATTTATCCATTGATATTAGCACTGGAACTGGATCGGTTAACATCTATATCATGGATAGAGGTTTTGAAAAGGATTGTGGATATGATGGATTATACACGCTCTTATTAAGTGACGCGCAAGAAGAATTTAATCGTAGACAGTTTGAAAAAGCTAAAACTCACATGCTTAGACTTCTTGAAGAAGAGGTGAATGCTAATGATGTATGAGACATCAATGCTCAGAATGCTACCTACACTCACCATGGCCCAGGTAATCAATGATCTTCTCCGGGAAATGCAGAGTCGAGGAGACAATATCCTTGATTATGAAAATGCGGACATGTACCTGGACAGAATCGAATATCACTCTGGAGACAGAAAGGAAAATGGGAAGATTGTTCCAGGAGAGGGCGACAGATCAGACAACCTGTATTGCTTTTTTAAGGCGGTGTAAACATGGAAGAGCGCATTAATGAGGTTGTTAGATTGATTGACACTCAGCTTGCTATTGTGCCGGATAATCCGATAGAGGAATCATACAAGGCAAGAACACTGGCTAGCTACGTACAGGCCTTAAATGGGCTTTTAACGGCTCAGAAATCATATAAGGAGGAAAATACCATTGAGTGAATTTGAAATCCGTATTCCAGCAAGAAAGAAGCAGCCGGCAACCGATAAGGATAACCCGGTTGTGAAAGTTTCGCCGGACGCATACAACGCACTGGTTGAAATCTATAACGAATCAACCATTTCAATGAAAGATATCGCAAGTTTGCTGATTATCGAGAGCAGCAAGCATGTGGTTTATGACAAGGAGGAATGACTTATCGCAACACCAGTATTAATCATAGGAAAATCCGGTTCTGGAAAGAGCACCAGTTTAAGAAACTGTCAGAATTCTGACTGGAACCTTATCAGAGTATTGAACAAGCCACTTCCGTTTAAAGGTAAGATTGACGGATGGTTTACAGATGATTACCAGCAGGTGATGAAGTGCCTGATCGCATCAAAGGCAGAGTCAATTGTGATTGATGATGCGGGTTATCTTATTACGAACCATTTCATGAGAGGACATGCTTCTGCTGGAAAAGGTAATGCAGTATTCGCCCTCTACAATGATATTGGAGACTATTTCTGGAATCTTATCCAGTTTATTGTAACAAAAGTGCCACAGGATAAGATTGTGTACATGATGATGCACGAAGAAAAAGACGATTCTGGAGACGTGAAGCCGAAGACTATCGGTAAGTTACTTGATGAAAAGATTTGTTTGGAAGGTCTTTTTACAATCGTTCTCAGATGCATTGAGGAGAGTGGAAAACACTTATTTGTCACCCAGTCCAGTCAGGGAGCGGTAAGCAAGTCCCCGATCGGGATGTTTGACACGTTGACTATTGATAATGACCTTGCAGAAGTAGACAAGGTTATCAGAGATTATTATGAATTAGGAAAAGGAGAGAATAAAAATGAATAAACCAACAGCGTATGATACAACTCAGGCAGCAGGAGAGTATGAACCTATTAAACTTGGCGGGCACAAAATGGTTATCAAGCAGGTGTCCGAGCGTCAGTCAAAACCAGACAATGAGGGAAAAACTAAAAATATGCTTGTTATTTTGTTTGACTTTGCGGACGGGGACGAACAGGCCGGTTATTTTATGAAACAGTTTGAGAATGATATCCGTCCAGACAAGAAATATCCGAATGCAGGAACCAACTACATGATTATTGATGAAAGTGTAGATTATGGTGTCCGCAATCTTAAAACATTTATCACATGCGTAGAAAAGTCAAATCCGGGATTTGCTGTTAAGTGGGGTGATAACTTCGGGCAGCAGTTTAAGGGAAAACTGATCGGCGGCATCTTCCGTCTGGAGAAAGACTGGTGCGACAATAGAGAAGTGAAACGCCATAAGCTTGCATGGTTCCGCAGCCTGGAAGGAATCAAAGATGCAGATATTCCAGAAGAGCGTACCACAAAAGCGTATGACGATCATCTGAAGGAAGAAGCTATCATGGGAGCGAGTCCGGCAGGTACGGACTTTATGAACATTCCAGACAGCGTAGCAGATGATGTCCTTCCGTTCAATTAATATAGAGGTGAGTTAATGGGATATACACATGGAATACCATGGAACGACGATCTTATCAAAGAAAATATCATGATAGTTGTTGAGAAATTGAATTTAGATCATTTTCCAACTCATTCCGAAATGATAGAAGTTTTTGGAAACAAAAGCCTTGCTTGCAAGATTGCAAAGCATAAAGGGACTGTATATTGGGCTGAAAAACTTGGACTGCCTCTTAAATATTCTGATACAACTTTTGGAAACAAATATGAAATAAAAGCAATTTCAGATATTTACGAGAATGTCGGATTGAATAGTGTACAAACAAGCTCAAGGCACCCTTATGATTTGCTTACTGATAACAGTGTAAAAATAGACGTAAAAGTATCTAAGGAATTTACAAACAATTGCAATTCAAAGGCATTTACATTCAACCTTGAAAAGAAAAATCCGACTTGCGACATCTTCCTTTTATATTGTTTGAATGATGATGAAACATGTCGGAAGGTATTAATAATCCCTTCCTGTTCAACCCTCGGAAAAACGCAAATAGGAGTAGGAGAGAATAGTAAGTGGAATCGTTACGAAAATCGTTGGGAGATTATAAAACAGTATAGTGAATTCTTTGGAAAATACAAATACCAGAAGGATGTGATCTGATTGGTCGTACAATGTGATACACGTGAACACAAAAAGGAATGGGAACGGATTCAAAAGCAGTTTGACAGCCTTGGAGTACAGTATTTCCGATCGAAGTTATACTGCGGAGATTATCAGTCGTTGGACAACGCAAAGCTCTGTATTGACCGCAAAAAGGATTTACAGGAGCTATGTGGAAATGTCTGCCAGCAACACGAAAGATTCAAGGCAGAGCTTATCAGAGCGCATGAAGCAGGTATTCAGCTTATTATCCTGTGTGAACATGGTGAAGATATCAAATCAATTGGTGATGTGTATTTTTGGGAGAATCCAAGAAAACACAAAGTTATCTGGAGGACTGTAAACGGTAAAAAAGTAAAGACCGTGATATCGGACAAGGCTGTTGATGGCTGCCAGTTATATAAATCTCTTTGCACGATCAGAGATAAATACGGCGTCCGATTTGAATTCTGTACAAAAGAAGAGACTGGACGGCGAATCATGGAGTTGCTGTCATGACAAAAGATGAAATCAAGCAATCAGTGAAAATGTCTGATATTCTTTCCAGGTATGGACTAAAACCAAATAGAGCTGGTTTTATATGTTGCCCTTTTCACAAGGAAAAATCAGCGTCCTGCAAAATCTACGATGATTCTTTTTATTGTTTCGGTTGCGGAATTGGCGGTGATGTGTTTGATTTCGTGATGCAATATGAATCCGTTCCTTTTAGCACTGCATTTATTGAGCTGGGCGGTACTTATGTATCAAAAAAAGGTAAAAGCCGCAACCAGATTAGACATGAAGTGCGAGATATCAAATTAAAAAAATGTAATCCCGCTCAGGATCCTAATGAGCTTGAGCAGGTAGAAAAGAACATACTTATGTACGAAACAGCGCTAAAAACCTTCCCTCCTGGTTCAGAAGAGTGGTATATGTGCCAGTTCAACCTTGAAAAAGAAAGAAGCAGATATGAAATATTGTCAGCTAAGGCAGGAGGTGAGAAGCATTCTTGAAAATATTGAAAATTTGCAAGCAAATGATTTTATGCAGAAGCAACTGTATGAAGAACTTTTTTCAATAAAAAGTAAAATCGACCGTTCGGAAGCTAAATTTAAGTTAATGGACAGGGCGAAGAGTGTAAGAGCAAAAAGCATAGCCGAGGAATTCATAAAAGAATTCCAGAAAGCAGAACAGGACAAGGAAAAAAAAGAAAAAGTAAATCGTTCCATGCAGTTAGTTGAAAATATCACAAACTTTTATGAGGATGATATTGGAAAAGAATATCCCAACATGGCTTGTGGCAGCTGGATAGCTACAGAAAACGGAATATTTTCTTCTGAAACATCCAAGGCGAGAGAACTTGTATGCCACCATCCAATCATGCCGATACGTCGACTGAAAAATATTGAAACAGGCGAAGAACAGATCACAGTGGCTTTCAAAAGAGATGGATACTGGACAGAAATAACTGTTCCAAAAATCGACATTGTGACTTCCAGGGCGATAACTAATCTTGCAAGGTTCGGTGTGCAGGTCAACTCGGAGAATGCAAGACTTCTTGTGAAGTATCTGGCGGACGTTGAAATGTACAATGCCGATATGATCTACATACAGCACTCTACGAGCAAGTTAGGGTGGCATGGCAATGTATTTGTACCTTACGACCTTTCAATCGTCTTTGACGGCGAATACCGCTTTAAAACACTATTCCAGAGTATACAGGAAAGTGGAAACTACTTCAAGTGGGTGACTCTGGCCAAACAGTTACGGTCGTGTGGACGATTAGAACCACGAATAGCACTGGCAGCATCTTTTGCAAGTGTGCTTGTGCAACCACTTGACGCGCTACCATTCATTGTGGATTTCTACGGACAGACAGGCGGCGGCAAGACAGTAACGATCAACATAGCTGCATCTATCTGGGGAAACCCGTCTCCAGGATCCTACGTTGGGAATTTCCGGTCAACAGATACTTCATTGGAGACAAGGGCAGACATGCTTAATAACTTTCCGATGATCCTCGATGACTCTAAGAACGCTTCTCAATATATTCGGGACAACTACGAAACATTGATTTACAATCTCTGTTCTGGTAAAGGGAAAGGAAGATCAAATAAGGACCTCGGAGCAGCTAAGGAAAATACATGGAGTAATGTAACCATTTGCAATGGCGAGAATCCTATTTCAGAATTTGCGGATTCCGGTGGAGCAATCAACAGAATTATTGAAATTGAGTGTTGCGAAGATATTTATGAGAATCCAGCAGAAATTAATAGCACTGTAATGAAAAATTATGGCTTTGCTGGAAGAGTATTTGTTGGAAATCTAAAAAAATTTACACCAGATGAGCTGAAAGAAATGAAATCTGAGATTGAAAAGGGCTTTGATGGATATAATTTTCCAGCAAAACAGGTAATGGCTATATCTACTCTTCTATTGGCGGATAAATTAGCTACAGATTTCATATTTAAGGATGGGCATGAGCTGACAGTCGAGGATGTTGTGGACATACCTACACGTAAGAAAGATGTATCAGAGGGTCAACGATGCTATGAATTTATCATTGAAAGCCTTTCAGTATACGGACAGCACTTTGATGCACAATTCAGCTGTGATCAGTGGGGGTTCAAAGAGACACCAGATGAGTATGGAGATGTATATGTGTATTTTTATCCAAAACCTCTTGAAAATCTTCTAAAAAACAATGGGTTTTCCAGAAAAGCTTTTTCAGCCTGGGCGATTAATCGAGAATTAATTAAGCATACGGGAAAAAGGGATACGGTAATAAAAAGAGATGGGGGAAGCGTAATGAGACTTGTTGCTGTAAAGATTATTGATATAAAAGATCTTGAAGGCGAACAAGAAAATGAGCATGTTGAAGCTGATTTTATACCTGCCAACACTGGAACAAGTGTTCCGTTTTCGTGATTTGTAACCATGTAACCATGTAACCCGCGGAAAAGCATGTGTATAGGGAATAAAAAAATATATAAAAAAATCATATATGCATTGCAATCTCCTATAGGAAAACCTTGGTTACATTGGTTACACGGTTACACAACTCTGAAACCCGCATAAAATAAGGGTTTGCGGTGTAACCAAGGTGGTTGAAAAGTTGGTTACACATTGGTTACAAAAATAAAATAATTATAAATTGCATGAAAATTCAGATTGTTACAATTGGTTACTAAGGCATAAGGAGTGGTTACAAAAATGGAAAAAGAGAAGCTTAATAAAAAACAGCGGTACGCATTGGACACAATGTTGTCTGGCAGTAATGTTTTCCTTACAGGAGATGCAGGAACAGGTAAAACAACGGTTATCCAAACGTTTATTGATGAGGCGGAAAAAGCTGGTAAAAGTGTTCTGGTATCTGCCACTACTGGGATAGCAGCAGACAATATTGGATATGGGGCAACTACTGTACATAGAGCACTGAACATCTCAATCAAATTTGAGGACTACAAGAAAAAAGTGAAATCCAGAGCTGAACTGTTGAGGGAAGCAGATATTCTCATTATTGACGAGATCAGCATGTGCCGGTTCGACCTGTTTAATATGATTGCGAAGACAATTATCACGGAGAATGAAGAAAGAGCCGTTGACAGACTTCTGAGCGGAGAGGATAAAGAAGATGTTCAGCTGATCGTAATTGGGGATTTCTACCAGCTCCCCCCAGTCATCACAACAGATGACCGTAAAATTCTCTGCCGGATGTATGGATCTGATTACGGAAAGGGAGGAAAGTATGAACATGGATATGCTTTCATGTCTGAATACTGGAAAGAAATGGGGTTTGAATATATCAAACTTGATGAGGTATGCAGGCAGAATGATGAGGGATTTAAGTATGTGCTGAATGATATTAAATATGGCAACAATATTAGAAAATCCATTGCATATATGGAGAATAACGAATCGGACAAGGTTATACCGGAAGCACCGTTCTTGGTTGGCACTAATGCTGAAGCTGACAGAATTAACAATACTTTCCTTGGCAAGTTGGATGAAAAGACAGAAAAAGTGTTTCATGCAGCAGTTGACGGAGATCTGACATCTGCCGATATCAAGAACATTGCATTTGCCAGAGAGGACTTAATTCTTAACATCGGTGCAAAAGTGATGATTACAGTCAATGATCTGTCTGGAAACTACGTTAATGGAACGATTGGTATTATCCAGAAAATTGTGGACAATGGAGAATTTGAAGAATCCTATCTGGTTATCAAGACTGATAAGGGTAAAACAGTTAACTTGTACAGATACAGTAAAGACATTGAGAAACAGGTTATTGAGGAATCTGAACAAGAAAAGGACGGTCAGAAGATCGTGAAAGAGAAAATTGTCCGCAAGAAAGTTGGATCATTCTCTCAGTTCCCGGTAAAACTTGCCTGGGCAATCAGTATTCATAAGTCACAGGGACAGACATTTGAGAAAATCAACATTGATCCTTGCTGTTGGGATCCAGGACAGTTCTACGTGGCTGTTTCCCGGGCTAAATCAGCTAACGGCATACATTTTATCAGACCGATAAAACAGAGCTATATAAAGGCATTTAGCAAGGATAACGAGCGACTTCTTGAACAGAGTTTTTAGGTAGAAGAAGGTGTATAAGTATGAGAGTGACGCATGAGCAGATACCGAACACCATAAAGTTTTTACAAATCGACTTTCCGGCACTGGTTCTTCAGACCGCCGGAATTGAAGAAAAGGACGAATACTGGCAGCAGGTAGTTGAGCAGATCCACATTGTATCAGACAAATATAATAAAAACGGCTTTGTGGATCATATGCTTACAGCCTATGCGGATTATCTGGACAAGATGCATAAGAAAGCTAAAAATCTGAACAAGGAGAAAACCAATGAACAAGATGAAGGAGTATGAGCGAGGGAGAGAGGATGGTCTTGACCTGGCACTCAGAATTGTTAGAGATGGCGGTATAGAAGCACTTGAGAGGGAAGTAAAATTCAGAGGGATTACAGGAGTACATACCTCTTTGGCCAGTAAAGACCTGGACAAGGCAGCGCAGAAGATCAAAGAAATGACACTTGATACATTTACAATCCTTGGAATTGCCGTCCTGCATGATGATTTTGGATTTGGACAGAAGCGCTGCCAGAAATTCATGGACGGCATGGACAGGGGGGCTGATTATCTGATGGATGATATGGCAACCTGGGAAGATTACAGAAGAAGCATTAAAGAGGAATTGAATCTTAATTTGAGATTCCGTATTAACGATTAAGCGAGGTGTTATTGATGGGAAAATACAATACAGAACGCAAGCACAGAGAAGGACAGGAGATGTATAAAGCGGTGTATCACTTTATCTTGAAATATTACCGAAAACACCGTTATATGCCGTCCACGAGAAATATTGCTGATGGCTTAGACATTTCAATGGCTACTGCAAGAAAACATTTTAACTTGCTTATGGATAACGGATTGCTTGTTAGGGAAGACCCAACAGAGCAGAGGGCGTATAGATTGAGTTATTCAAAGGTGGAGGAATAAATGAAGGAAATAAATTATAAATCCGAAACAATTAAGTTAAGCCAATCACTTAACAAAAAAGAATTGAGAATGTGGTCAAGCCTTTGCGATTTGTATAGAGTAGCAGGAAAAATCAAAGTTCCATTGTCTTCATTGTATGGAATCGCACATCTAAATGCAAAAGCGGAAGAATCCGATATAGAAAACATGATGGACAAATTATTGACTATAAAAATTTTTGTAAAAAATCCAATGAAATTTAGTGGTTTCATTAGTGGACACTTGGTTGATGCTTCGAAAGAAGAACTTGTTTCAGAAACTGGAAAAAGGTATGTGTATTACTACATAGAAAAAGTATTCAATCCAGATATTTTGTATGAAGGTGAAATTTCATGTGCCACTGCACAATAGCGTGTCAGTTACTCACATGGGGAAAGTGAGGATGGAATGAAATTTAAAAGTAATGCCAGATACAAAGAAAAACTTGAAGATGGAAGTATCTTCGACTTGAAAGATAATTCACTGAAACTCAGCATTCACAAGTATGCGGGATGTGGGGATAACCTTTACCTGAGCTGCTACGAACTGGGAATCAGCCGGAAAGACCTTGAAACAGAAGATTTCAACGAAGCAGTCAGCAAGTCTAAGGAGATTGTCACTGAGAGAATGAAATATCTCCGAGATGAAGCGCATAAATTCATCGTGGATGAATGCATTGAGATTGTCAGATATTAGGAGGACACAAAATGTTGATCAGGAGCCAAGATAAAGAAATGATAGTGAATGTAGATGCAACTAATCACATTTTTATTGGCGAAGCTTATAGACCAAACGGAAGTCTGTATGATGTATGCGCTGACGAAATGAGATTAGGATATTACTTAACCAAAGCAAAAGCCATGAAAGTGCTGGATATGATTCAGGAAGCCTATGCGGATTTTGAATCAGCAAAAATCACCAGTACAGGACTGGCAACAGCGGCATACACAGGAAGCTATGATACGTCTGAGAGCGTAGCTCATGGAATCAAAGTGTTACAAGGTTATGCGGAAATGATAAGAGAATCAGTGGTCTTCCAGATGCCAGAAGATGGGAGCGTGGAAGTATGAACAAGACCAATATTGGCTTTTTAAAACATGGAGATGTTTTCCGATATAAATGTGAAATGTATAGAGTTGGACATGTAATCGAAAATACAGATGGATATGTTTCTTGCACAAATATCAAAACACGCAAAGTTGAAAGGTTTTACATAGATACAGAAGTGGAGGTGGAAGTATGAGCCATATCAAAGACAGATTATCAGATTATCATGATTTCATGAAGAAACTTGTGGACGACCACCAGATGATTTTGGCAAGCGATGCTCTGGAAATGATAGAGCAACTTAAGGATGACCTGGAACAGGACGAGAAAGAAAATGGGTGGATTCCAGCAAAGGAAAAACCTACAGAGTATGGACAGTATTTGGTTACTTTCAAGAAGAATACAAAGGTTTATATTGCAGAATATGGGATCTGCCAGATGCCAGTGACGGTATTGGGACAGCCTATTGGATGCGGATGGTACAGTTCAACGGGATATTACTATGCAGAAGATAGCATTGTTGCCTGGCGACCACTTCCAGAACCGTATAAGGAGAATGAGAAACATGAGATTGATTGATGCAGACAAACTGAAAAAAATAATCCATAGTGCATATTCAGATGATCTTGAAATTCTTGACAAAATTGATGCACAGTCGACAGCTTTTGATGTGGATGAGGTTGTTGAGCAGTTAGAAGAATTAAAAATGAGATACTTCCTAACAATTGCAAATACAGGAGATGCCGATAAAGATTGTGCTTACAAAAATATTGCAAATACAATTTATAGAGCAGTCGATATCGTAAAAGGTGGTGGAGTTGAATGAGAGAGATTCTTTTCAAGGCAAAAAGCATCCGAACAGGAGAATGGATTGAGGGATATTACCTAAGAGATCAATATCACATAGGGGGGAAGGACATTATTTTTTATCGGAAGGATTCAGATCGGTTTACAGTATATACCAATATAATTGATATAGAAACCCTCTGCCAGTTCACGGGACTGTACGACAAGAACGGAAATAAGATTTGGGAAAATGATATTCTGATGGCACACTTGGACGAATCTTACCCAGAAGATGTGACATATGAAACTGTTGAATGGGGTGTTGCCGGATGGGTAACACATGAAGCTAATAGCATAGATAGACAGGATTTCGATGAGTTTGACACGGAACATTTTGAAGTAGTTGGAAATATTTTTGACAATCCAGAATTATTACAGGAGAGGTGAAGTAGATGGAGAGATTAACAATTGAAGAAGCTATTAAATACATCAAAGAAGTGGTGCAGAAGAACCGAAAAAGCAAAGAAAAGAACACCATTATAATTCCTAACAGTTTTATTAGTAGCACTGATTGTGCTGAAAAATACGAACAAGTTGCAAAATGGCTGAAAGAACTGAAATCTTACAAAGACTTAGAAGAACAGGGCTTGCTTGTGAGACTGCCGTGTAAGGTTGGAACAGAAGTTTATTACATCTTAGGCGTTCCAAACAAGATGCCATGTGCAATCGACAAGTGCGTGTTTAAGTTGTCAGACGTACATAAAATCGGTGAATCATTATTCCTCACTCGCGAAGAAGCTGAGAAAAAATTAGAGGAGATGAAGAATGCATAGACATTTATGGACTAAATACTACCATCACAGAAGAGGATGGGTGTACAGATGTATTATTTGTGGAAAATTATGGTGATGAAAGGTGAAAAAAATGGACGTTAAAGAAGCAAAAGACATCTTATCCGATATGAGAGACCAGCATTTGTGTTTCTTGGGAGATTCAGAAATTAAAGAAGAATGGCAAAAGAAATATCTCAAAGAAGCATGGGCGTGTGATTCTGGTGCAAAGGCTCTTGCCGGATTAATCACAGGGATAAAGATTAATAAAGGAATTATTGCCGAAAGCATTTTGCACTACGGCAAAAATAATCAAAGCACGATTTGCATGGAAGAATGCGCCGAGCTTATCCAGGCAATTAGTAAGGCAAAGCGTGGAAAAATCAACCGTGATAACATGATAGAAGAAATTGCAGATGTGCTGATCTGCATTGAAATGTTAAAGCAAATGCACATGATATCTGATGAGAAAATTAATAAATGGATTGAAAAGAAACAAGTGAGAGAAGCAGAAAGGATGGAAAAGAATGAATGAAAAAGAAGCAATTAAACTCTTGCAGAGCCGTGTCGATCTAATCAAAAATGATTATCCAGCAGATTAAACAGGAGAAATCCAGAAATACTATCAATCACTAAAAACGGCAATTAGAGCATTAGGAAAGCGGGTTCCTAAAATGCCTGTAGATGAATGTGGATTTGATTATAGTAAACCTTCTGATGGATTCATACAGTGCAGGTGTGGTGCGATGACACATATTAATTTCTATTATTCTAAAAGAATAACATACTGCTGGAAATGCGGGCAGGCATTTGGTGGTTGGGGTTGGGGAGAAGGTGATACAGATGATTGACATCTTAATAGCATTCACATTAGGCGCACTGTTCGGAGCATTCGGTATTCTTCTCTGGGCGGCGTGTGTGGGCGGCAAGCGTAAATAGTAATGAAAAAGGAGTGATGATATGTTCAAACTAAAAGTAACAGGGATAATTATTAATTTTTTAATTGCACTCTATGCAATGGTAAAAGCCCATAAAGCAGCTGTTGAGAATAATATATCATTCACGGTATTTTATTCTGCAATGTATGCCGTGTACTTGATTGGAATGTGGAACTGTACATAAAAAGGCGGTTATGATATGCGTACAAGGCAAAAGTCACTTGTTGATTTTGGCGTATACCCGGAAGACATTAACCGTTTAAAGGATATATGCCAGAAAGCTACACCAGAGCAGAGACATGATATTTTGCACTGCTGCATAAGCTCTTGCCCTCCAGGGATTGAACTTCTGGTGTATGAATCTATTGTAACAAACAAATCCTACGACCGTATCATGAAAACGAAATACATACCGGCAAAGCGAGACGATTTCTACGCATACAAGCGCAAGGCAATGGCTATGTTTTATGATACCCTAAGAAAACTAAGAGAAATATAATAATACAATTAATATTAAAATGTGGGGACAAATTTTTCTGCCATGTATGGTAATATAGTATATATCTATAGCTATACGTGGCAGAATTTTTATTTTCAGAAAGGGTATGATTGGAATGTCAGAATGGCAAGAAAAGACATAGAATCTTTTGACTTTACAAGTGAACAAAGCCGCACGGAAGCCGCTCAAAATGGAAGAAAAGGCGGTATCGCATCTGGACAAGCACGCCGTCAAAAAAAGACTCTTTCTGAATTAGCCAAAATGATAGCTGAAAATCCTGCCCCGACTTCTGCAAAGAAAAAACTCACGAAGATGGGTATATCTGACGAGGACGCAAATAACAATGCTTGTATTGTGGCTGCCGTGTATGATAAGGCTGTTAAAGGCAATATGCAGGCTGTTGATAAGTGGGAGCAACTGACGGCAGTATCAAATGACGATGATAAAAAATATGAGCTTCCGGCTAGAGTGCTCGGAAAGGCATTTGTTGATATAAACAGACGTATCAAGCCTAACATTGAATATGTCTTCGAGGGTGGTCGAGGTGGCTTGAAATCTTCATACGTAGCTTTTAAGATTACTGAACTTATCAAAAATAATCCTCAGATGCACGCTTGCATTACTCGTCAGGTTGGTGCGACGCTGAAAGATTCTGTATATGCTCAGATGAAATGGGCCATCAATGAACTGGGACTGATGGAAGAATTTGAATGTAAGGTGTCACCGCTTGAGATCAAATACATTAAAACCGGGCAGACAATATACTTCCGTGGCTTGGACGATGAAACCAAGTTAAAATCTATTAAGCCGGAGTTTGGATATATTGGAATCCTCTGGAAAGAGGAAAAAGATCAAATGAAGGGAGATGCCCAGGAACGTTCTGTTAATCAGTCAGTACTTCGTGGTGGTGATGAATCCTATGATTTTTCATCATATAATCCGCCAAAATCAAAATCGAACTGGGTAAACAGGATTAAGCTCACGCCTAACCCGAAAAGAGTTATTCATCATTCGAGTTATCTGGAAACCCCGGCGGAGTGGCTCGGACAGAAGTTTATTGACGATGCAGCACATCTGAAAGAAATCAATCCAGAAGCCTATGAGCATGAATACTTGGGTGTTCCGAATGGTGATGGCGGAAACGTATTTGAATATCTGGAGATTAGAGATATTACAGACGAAGAGATCAGCCACATGGATCGTATTTTCGCTGGCGTAGATTATGGATGGTACCCGGATGCCTTCTGCTATCTCAGGACTTATTATGATTCTGCAAGAGAGAAGATATATCTGATTGACGAATTGTATGTAAATAAATGGAGCAACTCAAAGACTGCTGATTGGATTAAGAAAAAAGGCTATGACGATTATACGATGATATGTGATTCTGCGGAACCTAAGTCCGTGAACGACTTCCGGGATGCCGGACTACCTGCCAGAGGAGCAATCAAAGGGCCGGGAAGTATCGAGTATGGCTTTAAATTCTTGCAAACAAAGACTCTTGTTATTGACCCGAAGCGAACACCGAATGCATACAAGGAAATTACGGAATATGAGTATGATCGGGACAAAGAAGGAAATGTAATAAGCGGTTATCCTGATGGAAACGATCACGCAATCTCGGCACTTAGGTATGCTTATGAGCCGTTATTTAACAGAAGGGGGTACAGCGCATAATGGTGCTATCAGAATATTGTAGAAAAAAACTTGGTGATTTTTTAAAAGATAAAGTAAATATAAAAGAGGGACATACTTACGAAGAACAGGCAGTAATTGAAGATTCAATCAGAATGCTGATAAAAGCTGGAATATACCCACTTGATGAACTTCGAAAAGATATCTTAAGAGAGTGCTCAGTGTTTCTTCCCCGGGAATGGATGTTCGATGTAGCAAACAGTTAGCAGGTGACTAAATGGGACTTATAACAACACTAAAAAGGTGGTTTAACATGATTTTCAAAAAACAAGCCGAAGAGGATTTCAACATCCAGGCAGCAGAATTCCCAGAAATGGAATCACTGATTAACCGGTGTGCGAACATCTACAGAGGCGTACCGGAATGGCTGGACGATAAGAATAATATCAAGACGATTAATTTCGCGAAATCTGTCTGCTCAGAGACAGCACGGCTCGCAACACTTGCGATTGGCATTCAGATAGATGGTTCTGCAAGGGCAACGTGGCTACAGGAGCAAATTGACAAGGTATATTTCCAGATTCGTCACTGGGTAGAATATGGCTGCGCCTATGGAACGGTATTCATTAAGCCGAACGGGGAGAGCCTTGACGTATTTACTCCGGCAGATGTGATGATCGTGGATTATGATAATCAAGAGATCAAAGGGATTATATTCAAGGATTCTTATACTGTCGGAAGGAAATACTATACAAGGCTTGAATATCATAGATTCGTTGAAACCACCGTGGACGGCATGATAACCTATCCGTATTACGTTTCTAACAGAGCTTATGTGTCAAAATCCCCTCAGAGTATCGGCGATAAGATTGACCTTAAACAGACCAAGTGGGCTGACCTCATGGCAGATACTCCGCCAATTCTCAAAGCAAACGGTGAAAAACTGGACGGACCTCTATACGGAGTACTGCGGACGCCACAGGCGAACAATGTGGATATCAGTACACCACTTGGTTTACCGATATTTGCAGAAGCAATTGAAGAGTTGAAAGACCTGGACATTGCATACAGCCGTAACGCCGGAGAAATTTATGACTCGCAGAAGACTGTTCTGGCAGATGATAGACTGCTAATGCCAAGCGGTGCGCCTGTGTCAACCATGTCCCCGCAGGGCATGGAGAACAGACGCAATGAAATGAACTTACCGCACTTTGTCAAGAATGTATTCGGACAGGACGAAAAAGAGTTCTATCAAGAAATCAATCCGATACTTAACACAGATACCCGTATAAGCGGCATAAATGCCCTTTTAAGCCAGTTAGGGTACAAGATTGGATTCTCCAATGGATATTTCGTTTTTAACGAAACAAGCGGCATACAGACAGCTACAGGGGTAGAAGCGGAACAGCAGAGGACAATACAGTTTATCAAGGATGTAAGAGATAAGCTAGAATCCTGTTTAGATCAAGTAATCTACGCGCTAAATGTCCACGCTGATCTGTACGGACTTGCACCGGTTGGGACTTATGAAGTCAATTATGATTTCGGAGATATTACATATTCCTTTGCAGAAGACAAGCAGACTTGGCTTGGATATGTAAACACTGGAAGAGTTCCGTTCTGGTACTATCTGGTAAAATTTGAAGGATTCAGCGAAGAGGATGCGAAAGCTCTCGCAAATGAAGCGAACAAGGAAAACAAAGCAAGTGGATTATTCGGAGATGAATAGCCTATGAAAATCAATAATCATGTTGGAAATGTACATATCAAATTCGATACAAAACGGATTGATGGCAATTTGAAAGAAGCTCAAATGAAACTGAATATGCAGATTGTAGCGGACTGCGAGCCTTATGTGCCTTTCCGACAGGGAGCATTGAGAAGCAGTGTAAGATATCCGCATGGCATTGACGGCGGAGAGATCGAGTACAACACTCCTTACGCTCATTATTTGTACATTGGCGAGGTGTACGGTCCGAACATCCCAAAGAAAGATGCACAAGGCAATATTATTGGCTGGACATCTCCACCTAAAAAATCACCCACAGGGAGAAGACTGCAATATCATACGCCAGGAACGTCCGATCACTGGTTTGAGGTTGTTAAAGAAAAAAAACTAGATTCTTGGGTGAAATTAGTAAAGGAAACGGCAGGTGGTAAATAATGCTTCCACCAGAGTATTTCCACGGAAAAGAAAAAAGAATCCTTTCGATTTACCAAGAACTGGAAGATTTTATAATGACGGATATTTCCAGGCGCATTCTTCAGACTGGCGGTATGACTGCCACATCTGATCGGCTCATCTGGAAACTCACACAAATGGGAGAAAGCAGATCTGCCATTGAACAGAAATTGCAGAAGCTTACAAAAATGACGCAGCCAGAGCTTAGAAGGATCCTGCAAAATGCCGTGATGACTTCCTGGGACAATGATAAAGATATCCTTTTGGGGATTGATGAGAATATAAGTCCGCCACTGGAGAATCCAGAAGTGATAGCGGTGATGGATGCAGAATTTAAAAAGGCATTGGGAGAACTTAGCAATCTAAGCAGGACAACCATAAATCAATCTCAGCGTGATCTAATTAATCTACTGGATAAAGCCGAAATCCGTGTTGCTTCCGGTGTGCAATCCTACACCTCTGCAATTTGTGATGTGCTGGACAATTATGCCAAAAAAGGAATCATGGTGGATTATCCGACAAGCGGTGCAAAAAGAACCCTTGAAGCAGCTGTGAGGTGCTGCGTGGTAACATCCATGAACCAAACAGCGGCACAGATCACTAATCAGTATATTGTACAGGCAAAGACAAATTATGTCCTTGTATCAGCCCATCTGGGAGCCAGAACAGCACAGAAAGGACAGCCACCTTGCGGAGATCATTCATCCTGGCAAGGGAAGTCTTACTCGATAGTTGGATCAGAACCGGGATACCCAAACCTTTTGGAGAGTACCGGATATGATATAAGTCCAAAGACCGGACAGGGAACCGTTGTGGATCCACACGGACTACACGGGTGGAATTGCCGTCACAGTCACCAGCCATGGGCGAAAGGCTTACGGAATCCCTGGGCGGACGAACACAAGATTGATTCTGAAGAGAATAAGAAAATCTACGAAGATACCCAGAAGCAGCGAGCAATGGAAAGAGCTATCAGGAAAACCAAGAGAAAACTGATAATAAAGCAGGAGCAGATCAATTCCAATAGCACACCGGATTCCGAAAAAGAAAAACTCAGATCAGAGTATGATCGAATGGCGTTTCGGCTGACTGAACAGAATAAGGCATACAACAAGTTCTGCCAGGACAACAATCTTGCAGCACAATATTACCGCAATAAGGTAGCAGACTTTGGGTATAAGCAGCAGTCCAGGGCAAATGCCGGGGCAAAGAGATTTATGAAGGTAAAGTGAGGTAACTATGGATAGATGGGTGTATTTCAATCCAAATCCGGTAAGAGGACAGCGTGTAGGTGACTGTGCTGTCCGGGCGATATGTAAGGCTTTAGATCTTGACTGGGAAACGGTGTTTACCGGATTGATGGTTCAAGCGTGTGCCTTATCCGATATGCCAAGTGCAAACTATGTATGGGGATCATATTTAGCGAAGCATGGATTCCACAGGACACTAGTGAGACAATCGGAAAGATATATTTATACAGTCAAGGATTTCTGTGCAGATAATCCAACCGGCACATACATCCTCTGCATAGACGGCCATGTGGTGACGGTACAGGACGGTAAGTATTACGATACATGGGATAGCGGTAATGAGATCCCGGTATATTACTGGGAAAAGGAGTAGCTAAATGAGCATATCAGAATTTGTACAGATTTTTCTTTCAATCTGTGGAGGGGTGTCTATTGTTGGAGGTGCGGCGGCCGTAATCTTCAAATGGATTACTCCGGCATTCCGTCTCAATAAGCGAGTTGAGACACTGGAAGAACATGACAGGCGAGATTACGAAAGTCTTCAGAGAATCGCAGAACGAGATTCATTGATTCTGGAAGTGTTATCAACCATGTTGGACAGCCAGATCAGCGGAAACAATGTCGAGGAATTAAAAAAAACAAAACAGAAGCTCACGGAGTATCTCGCAAAGAATCAGCGTTAGCATTAGTAAGGGGTATGCTCATGAAATTATATGTGTTCACAAAGAAAGACATAGATAGGTTCTTGGTAGAATGTAATTTTACACCGGACGAAGAAAGATTGTTCCGGCTGAGATGTCAGGAACACACTCTTGAATACTGTGCGGAAAAGATGAATGTGAGCATATCCACGGCGAAACGATTAAGTCGGAGGGTGAATAATAAAATAATTAAAGTATGTTGATACTTTTCAAATACTTATTTGGGTCTTAGATGAACTGTCTAAGGCTCTTTTTTTATTTTAGAATACAATCAGAAAGGTGGTGTATAAGATGGCATTATATAACAATCCTTATCAATATAGTTTTGGCGTCCCTGGGCAAATGAACCAGTTTCAGCAACAGCCTGTCCAGATGCCTACTCAAGCAGTGCAACAACCACAGCAGAACAACAATGGTATCCTGTGGGTATCCGGCGAAGTCGGCGCAAAATCCTATCTGGTAGCACCCGGGACAAGTGTTTTGCTGATGGACAGTGATGATACTGTATTTTATTTAAAAACAGCAGATCAATCCGGAATGCCCTCTTTAAGAACATTCAAATATAGTGAAGTAACAGGTCAGAAAAGCTTTAATAAAACAGATCAAAATAATTTTGTTAATAGAGAAGAGTTTGAAAATTTCAAGAACAATATTCTTGAAATGATAAATAAAAATCAGTTGCTTGTCAATAAGGACGAACAGGAGTAGTGAATGCTTTCTCAACACTCCACCCATAATAGTTAATACGGTTATGTAAAGTAGTGTTTTTTATGCCTAATTCACGTGCCCAATCTTTTAGCGTTTGAGTTTTTCCTTTGTATGTTATCAGGACATTTTTGGACGTATTTCTTGATTGTTCAAAAGTGGTGACCCATCTACAATTGTCAGGAGAATATCCTTTATTGTTATCGATTCGGTCTATGGTCAATCCTGGAGAATATCCATTGTTTAAAGCCCAAAGGCAAAAAGACTCAGGATTATTTTTCCAATCGTTACAAACGGTGATCCCTCTAGCACCATAACGATAAAAACGATTACTATTTGGATTTTCACATCTGGAAATCATACATGAAAGTATTGCATGAAGCCTAGAGCGATCTCCAGGAAGCGTATTAGCCTTACTTGCTTGTTCTTTTTGAAAGCATCCACAACTTAAGGTCTTCCCACTGAGTAGGTTTCCTTTTAAAATTATTTTTGTATTTCCACAAGTACATTTGCATAGGTAATATTTATTATATTTTTTTGAATGTGAAAACGACAAAACTGTGAGACGACCAAATTTTTGACCAATAATATTTATTTCTTTCATATAGAACCTCCATATTTATATATGGATTATTATAACATAAATTTTATATAAAAGAAAGGAGAAAATATGAATCCATTATTCAATGCTCTCGGTGGTGGGATGCCGCAGGGAAACGGACCAATGCAGATGATACAGCAGTTCATGCAGTTTAAGCAGAATTTTAAGGGGAATCCGAAAGTAGAAGTGCAAAAAATGTTACAATCTGGAAAGATTACCCAACAGCAGCTTAATCAGGTTCAGCAGATGGCAGGACAGTTTCAACACATGCTGAAAGGAATGAAATAGTACATTACAATCTGGCCAGATTGATGTAAATACACAAAAAGGAGATATAACTATGGATGGAAATTTAACAGCATCAGATGTTGCTCTTTTAACTGGGAACAACAGAAATGATGGAATGTTTGGCGGAGATGGCGCATGGTGGCTTATCGTTCTTTTCTTGTTCGCATTTTGCGGATGGGGAAACAACGGTTGGGGAAACAATGGCAACGGCGGCGGATATACAGCCACAGCAGCTACTCAGGCAGATATTCAGAGAGGATTCGACAACTCCGCAGTAATCAGCAAGCTTGACGGAATCAGCAGCGGCCTGTGTGATGGCTTTTATGCCATGAATAATGGTATGCTTACCGGATTCAACGGAATCAACACAAACATCATGCAGACTGGTTTCGGCATCCAACAGGCGATCAATGCTGACACAGTAGCGAACATGCAGAACACCAATGCTTTACAGGCACAGCTTGCGAACTGCTGTTGTGAAACCAGAGAAGCAATTCAGGGCGTAAACTACAACATGGCACAGAATACCTGTGCATTGCAGAACGCAATGAATAGCAATACAAGAGACATTATCGACAGCCAGAATGCCGGAACAAGAGCAATTCTTGATTACCTGTGCAACGAGAAAATTTCTTCTCTCCAGGCTGAAAACAATGACCTTAGACGTGCCGCTTCTCAGGATCGCCAGAGCGCATTGCTGACAACTGCAATGTCTGCACAGACACAGCAGCTCATTAACGCAATCAATCCGGCACCGATCCCGGCATATCAGGTTCCTAACCCGAACACATATTACGGATGTGGATGCAACACCGGATGCAATTGCTGATAACTTCATATCGAGAGTATCTTTCGATTGAATCGAATGTCGGCTTATGCCGTATTACACAGAGGGCAGGCTGAGACCTGTCCTTTTGTGGTATGAAAGGAGTATTTTTATGGCAGAATTTACAAATGTGGCTGCTCAGACCGTAGCAGCAAAAGGAAATGTAGTATTTTCAAACACAGCAGTTAAAGGTTCTAACTGTATTCAGCACAGAGAGGGAAGTGGAATTATTACACTGAGAGGATTAACCAACCAGTGCAAGGCTAGGTTTTTTGTGGATTTCTCTGGAAACATTGCGGTTCCCACAGGCGGTACAGCCGGGGCTATCTCTTTGGCAATTGCAATCTCTGGTGAACCAGTTCTTTCTTCGCAGATGATTTCCACACCAGCGGCAGTAGATCAGTATAATAACGTGTCCTCTGGTATCTACGTAGATGTACCTCGTGGATGTTGCGTTAATATCGCAGTAGAGAACACAAGTGATCAGGATATCTCTGTTGCGAACGCAAACATTGTCGTGACTAGAGAAGCGTAGGAGGTGCGGTTATGAGAGATATTAAAGACTTATGCGCAAGAATCGAAGACGAACTGTCCAAAATCGCTGACAGTGGGCTTACCACTGGAAATCTGGACATGACATACAAGCTGATTGATATGTACAAAGATATCAAAAACACACAGTACTGGGACAAAAAGGTGGAATACTACAACACCGTCCTTGACGAGATGAAAAGCGGATACGGTGATCGGTATAGCGAACGAGGTCGAAAACGAGAAAGCATGGGGAGATATAGCCGCAGTGATGGAAGAATGATGTACCCGGATTATGACCGCGGCAGCTCTTATGGTGATGAAAGCCACGACTACGGAACAGGAAGAGGGTACTATAGTCGCTCCGATGGACGAGATACTTATAGTGACTATATGGCACAAAAACAAAGTTATCGCTCTGGAAAGTCCGAGGAATGCAAGAGGAAAATGCTTTCCGCCCTAGAAGAACACCTGAAAGAACTCGCAACAGAATTGAGCGATATGTCCAAGGATGCAGAGTGCCGGGAAGAACGTGACCTTGTTAAAAGATACGTTGAAAAACTGAGAAATATACTTTGATTCTTGCAAATGTGGGGACAACTTTTTTAAAAGAATGTGATACTATAATCTTGCAAGGCTTGGTGAACCTTGTAGGGCTTGCTGATTAGAAGTTTTTGCTTTCTTTTTCGTTCCATGTCCTACTTTCTTTTGTGAATATGTCCTTAATAGAAACAGATTTGAGCGGAATCTGGAGGTTGAAAAGCGGATGCAATTTCCGACATATTCATTTACCGTCGTGACTGACTGGTAACACCTCCTTATGAATGAAACAACATCTCCGCGAAAGTCGGATAGTGGCAGGCATAACACGATAAATACCTTGCTAACCCGGGAATCCGGGTTAATGGAATGTAGCTCAGTGGTAGAGCAGTAGCCTTATAAGCTATGCGCCGCAGGTTCGATCCCTGCCTTTCCGATTATAGGTTTATCCTTATCCTGTGGACTGGAATTTAATCCAAATAGTCCCGAAAAGGTGTCTTCTGGGAAAGCGGTAACGATTGGTGGTGTTGCGGCGGACTGTAAATCCGTTCCCTCGTGGTAAACATTGTAGGTTCAATTCCTATCTTTCCCATTACCTTGCCAGTGGTCTAACTGGCTTAATCCATTTACCTGCGGCGGCAGGTCAATAAACACGACCAGGAGGATATTATGCAGAAACTTATTGACACATTAAAATCATTTGGAATTGAAATCCCGGAGGACAAACAGGCAGATGTGAAAAAAGCACTCTCCGAGCATTACAAGAATGCAAAAGAAGTTGCAAAAACCCTGTTAAAAGTCGAGGGAGAGCGTGACAACTGGAAAGAACGCGCTGAGACAGCAGAAGAGACCTTAAAAGGTTTTGACGGTATCGACCCGGCAAATATCCAGACAGAGCTTGCTGGATGGAAGAAAAAAGCCGAGGATGCAGAGAAAGAATTCAATGCAAAAATCTATGACCGTGATTTCTCGGATGCTCTGAAAGCGGCACTCGATGATGTTAAATTTTCCAGTGAAGCTGCTAAGAAGTCAGTCATGGCAGACATTAAAGAAGCCGGATTGAAGCTGAAAGATGGCAAAATCCTTGGACTGAATGATCTGATTGAGCAGATGAAGCAGTCTGATGCATCCGCTTTTGTGGATGAATCTCAGCAGCAGGCTCAGCAGAATCAGGCAAGATTTACCACTCACGTTGGACAGCAACAGACACCGGGGAACATGACAAAGAAAGATATCGAAGCAATCAAAGACCCGTCCGAGAGACAGGCTGCAATTGCCAAGAATATCCAGTTATTCCAGTGATTTTTTTTACACCGACTATACACCAGAGATAGTCGCTAACCCAATACCTTAATAATTATGGGTAGAAAGGATTTTTTATATGCCAGCAAAAACAAATCTTATTATGACTAATGATATTCAGGTCACAGCACGTGAGATTGATTTTGTTACCAGATTCGAGAGAAACTGGGAACACTTACGTGAAATCCTGGGTATCATGCGTCCAATCAAAAAGACACCCGGAGCGGTACTTAAATCCAAATATGCAGAGGGTACATTACAGAACGGAAATGTTGGTGAGGGTGAGGAAATCCCTTACAGCAAATTCGTTGTAAAAGAAAAGCCTTATGCAGAAATGACTATTGAGAAGTACGCAAAGGCTGTATCTATCGAAGCAATCAAGGATCACGGTTACGAGAACGCCGTTCAAATGACCGATGATGAATTCCTTTTCCAGCTTCAGACCAATGTTACTGAAAGATTTTATGATTATCTGAAAACAGGTACTCTCACATTTACAGAGATCACCTTCCAGATGGCCCTGGCAATGGCTAAGGGTCGTGTAGAAAACAAATTCAAGCAGATGCACAGAAATGTGACTGGCGTTGTTGGATTTGTGAACATCCTGGATGTGTATGAGTATATCGGCGCAGCTAACATTACAATTCAGAACCAGTTCGGATTCCAGTATATGAAAGACTTCCTTGGATTCAATACGATTTTCCTGTTATCCGACAGCGAGATCCCGAGAGGAACAGTTATTGCTACACCTGTTGAGAACATCGTTCTTTACTATGTGGATCCAAACGAATCTGATTTCGCAAGAGCAGGACTTGTATACACTGTATCTGGCGAAACAAACCTGATCGGATTCCACACACAGGGCAACTACAACACAGCAGTGTCAGAGGCATTCGCAATCATGGGACTTACCCTCTTTGCGGAGTACATTGACGCTATTGCTGTTGGAACCATCAATACAACTCAGACGCTTGGAACTCTCACTGTAAACTCTGCGGCAGGAAGTAAGAGCGGAGATACAAAAGTGACTGTTACTCCGGCAAAAGTAAGTGCAGGAAATGCGTACAAGTACAAAGTTGCATCTTCTGAGACAGCTGTAGACTACGGACAGAATGTGAAGAACTGGAGCGCATGGGATGGCGAATCCGACATTACAGCAGCAACAGGACAGGTGATCACAGTGGTTGAATGTGACAGTACATATAAAGCACTAAGTGCTGGGCATGCGACTGTAACAGCAAAATGACAAATGTAGGAGGTAACTGGCATGACTTATGCAGATTATAAATTCTATACAGAATCATTCGGCAATGTCGTGCCAGAAACCGACTTTCCACGACTGGCAGAAAGAGCCAGTGACTTCATTGACGCAATGACGTTTGACAGGTTGGTGGACGGACTGCCAACAAATGAACGCTCACAGAAGCGCATTAAAAAGGCGGTCTGCTCACTGGCTGAATTAATGTATCAGATTGAGCTTGCTGAAAAGAATGCTGCCAATGCCGCCGCTAGTGGAACATCTACCACAATCGGGTCCGGTGGTAGCACAACAGGCATTGTAACCTCTGTATCATCCGGCAGTGAATCCATTTCTTACGCCACTCCTCAACAGATTGGAGCAAGCGCAAAGGAATGGAGTGCAGTGTATGCCGCCGCCGGAGATGTACAGAAAACGAATGACTTGCTCTTAAAGACAGCTTTACCGCTTCTGATGGGAGTAAGGACGGATGATGGAATACCAATTTTATATGCGGGGGTGTGAGTATGATTTGCAATAAAAAGGCTTATTCAGATATGCGAAAAGACTGTGAAAGCTGTCCAAACAAAGAGCAGTGTTGGAACGGTAAAAATGTTGGAGTAGCCTATTTAGATGCAAGCATCGCAGAAAAAGCATCACAACCGATTTTGAGAGAAACAATGACTATAAATGTCGGTGGTGTTCTTACAACGGCATATAAAGATGATATTGAAAGAGAAATATATAAGGCTTTACGAGAGCCTTTTTCTCTGAATTTTGGAGCATAAAGGAGTGATTATATGGACATTACAACACTAGGCTCATGTATCGCAATCGTTATGATTTGCTACATCGTAGGAATGGGCTGTAAAGCATCAAAAAGAATCTCTGATGAATGGATTCCGGTAATCATGGCGGTTATTGGTGGAATTCTCGGAGCGGTCGGGATGGGAGTTATCCCGGATTTTCCGGCATCGGATTATATCACGGCGGTTGCAGTCGGTATGTTTAACGGATTGTCGGCTACCGGAGTGAATCAGGTTATTAAGCAGACAGTGCAGAAAGAGTGATTTTATGGGTGGACGTGGCGGAAGAGTGTAAAGGTAATATTGTCCGAATAAAATCATTCTCTGATAGATTTTCAAAAGCAATATGTGAAGGATAGGAGGGTATCATGTACGAAAAAACGGTGACGATTTTTGACTATTACGAATCAGCCACAACCAGAGATGCGTACTGGTATCCTCATGTTTTATCTGGCGTTGACCTCATTACGGATAAAGGAGCAATTCTTAAAAAATACGGACCAGACGCAACTGACAACGCGCAGTTGCACATTCGTTATACCGTTCAGAACGGTGATATAACCATTACTGACAAGGACGGCAAGATTCTCCCATGGGTGCCACCAAAAGAGTGGAAACAGCAGATTAACAACGCTTTAGAAGATACTATTACATTCTCGGACGAATCATTCTTCTGGGAGGGTGAGTGGACTGGCGGAACAGCAACTGACAGCGATTATCGGAATGGATTCTACCAGTACATGAACGAGAACAGGGATAATGTGTTCAAAATTACCAGTGTGGGCGGGCCGTATACGCTGATTCCACATTTTGAAATATTAGGAAAGTAGGATGCAATATGGCGGATAAACCGATCGGAAAGGATGCAGAGGGATACGAGATTCTAACAGAAGCCATGAAAGCACTTCTGAATCAGTATCCGGGGTTGTATGAAAACGAAACAATTAAATATGAAGAACTGGGAACTGATAGCGGTATCTCATTCTTTGCGGACACCGGAGCATTGATCTATTCAGAAAAAGAAGATGTCTGTGGAACGATGCACCAGGTGTGTCAGTATCCATTTATCGTGGTATATCGTACTGCTTCCGAAAAGGAACGTCAGAAGCTCTCCGTTCAGAAGTTTCTTGATAACCTTGGCAAGTGGATTTGCCGTGAACCAGTCACAGTAGATGGCTCTGAGACGCGCTTATCAGCTTTTCCAGAGCTTTCCAGAGGGCGAGTGATAAAACGTATCATTCGCGATAATTCCTACGGTACAGAGCCACAGGAGAACGGCGTACAGGACTGGTTGCTTCCGATCACAGTCAAATATGAATACAACTGGGAAAGATGGTAATACATGTCTGAGGTGGTAAATTTCGTTGCAACCACGCTCCTATGGCTTAAATGAAGCTGTCATAGGGTAAAAGAGATGCAGGAGCCGCGACGCCTGCCAGACAAATAAAATATAGCAATTAACCGACTATCGCACGAAGATAGCCGCTAACCTACACAGCCTTTTAAAAGTTATAGGCAGAAAGGACTTTTTTATGATTGAGAGAAAATATCTTGCGCATTATCTTGATTCATCTTTCGGGAGCTTAACTCCTACATATGTAAAAATCGGTAAAAACCTCGAAGAGTACAATGAGGAGCTGAACCCGGACGTTGAAGTTACTAAAAACATTTGGGGCGAACAGTCCGTTCAGCATTCCGGTTATGAGGTGCAGGCAGATGTGGATCCGTATTATTACGAAGACTATGACGATGCGCTTTCCAATAAAATCATGGATCTGGCAAACACAAGAGCAACCGGTGATAAGTGCAAAACCACAATGGTTGATGTGCTCATGAAGCCGGGTGACAGTGATGCAGCACCAACAGTTGTATGGGCTTATCGCGAGGATGTATATGTTATTCCAAACAGTGTCGGCGGTGATACTTCCGGTATTCAGACACCGTTTACGATTTATAAAGCTGGAAATCGTGTAAAGGGAACCTGGGATGTATCAAAGAAAACCTTTACAGTAAGCGATAACACACTTTAATCGAATTTAGGAGGGCATGGAAATGGCAGCAAAACAAATCCAAACCAATGTCAAGGCGGCTGAGTATGAGTTTTTAGACGCTGACGGAAACATTCTTTTCACAATCCGTTTCAACCCGGATTTAGACATTGCCAGAAGATACAATAAGACAGTTGATTTCCTCAATAAAATGTTCGCAAATATCGGAAATGATGAAAAGAGTGCAGATGTATTCTTTGAAAAATGTGACGAGTTGCGCGGTGAGCTGAACGAACTGTTTAATTGCGACATTGCAACCCCGATTTTCTCTGTAATGAATCCGTTCACTCCTCTGGAGAGCGGAAAGTTTTACATCGATGAAATCATGGAGAAGCTTGGAGATATTGTGGAAGCAGAGTTTGATACACGAGTTAAAAGGGTACAGAGCCGACAGAACAAATACACGGCAAAGTACCATAAATAATGAACCCGTGGGAACTTCCCACCTCTATTGATGTTGATGGAACCACATATGCAATAAGAACGGATTTCCGGGTCGTATTGGACGTATTAACGGCCATGAATGACCCGGATTTGTTTTTTCCAGATTCCTCTGAACAGGAAAAGTCGTTCGTTCGAATGGACACCATTTTAAAAATCATAGTGGAAGATTACGACAACTTACCACCGGATAAATGGAACGAAGCGTGCCAGGCCGTGATAGATTTTATTGATTGTGGCATGGAAGACGATGGAAAGCGTAATCCGCACACAATGGACTGGCAACAAGACGCACAGATCATCATTCCGGCAATCAACCGGGTACAGGGAAGAGAAATACGATCGCTTGAATATTTACACTGGTGGACGTTCCTAGGGGCGTACATGGAGATTGGAGAGTGTTTGTTTGCACAGGTGGTTCATATTCGGCAGAAAAAGCAGAAGCATCAGAAGTTGGAAAAGTGGGAAAAGGATTTTTATAACCAGAACAAAGACATTATTGATCTGAAAAAGAAGATCAGTGAAGAACAAAAAATTGAGATGGAAAATCTCGAAAAATGGCTGTAGGAGGTGATTTTGCATGGCTGACGGAAGTGTAATAATTGATACAAAAATAGACACAAGCGGCGCCGAAAAAGGCGCTGATGATATAGTGAAATCCCTGGAAAGTATTTTGGGGTATATGCAAAATATCTCTTCCAGTATAAATAAAATCGTAAGTAGCTTAACTGGTGGTTCGAATACAGCGAGCAATGCGGTATCCAGCCTAACAGATAACCTTGAAGCTACCGCAGAAGCCGGGAGGCGCGCTGTAAAAGCTGTTAGTAAATTTGATCCAAGTGATGTTTCGGGATTAACTATTCACAGATGGAACGATAACAGTGATTTAATTGGAGACACCAGTGAGATTTCAGATGAAGCAAGAAAAGAACTTCATGAAAGAGCAAAAGAAAGCAGGGAAGCAGCTCAAGAAGAAGCTGATGCTTATAATGGCGCAAAAGAGAAAGTGAATGAGCTTTACGAAGCCATAAAAAAAACAAAAGAGGAAATTAAGTCTCTTGAAAAATCTGGACAATGGCTTGGAGATGAAGACTATAACCAAGCGATTGCAAAGTTAGCGGAATATGAAAAAAAGGCAAAAGAAATTAAGAAAAGTATCGTTTCACCAGAGATTGACGTCACAGCTGATTCCGTAAGCAGACTTGGGGAGAAAGTCGACAGCCTTTCCAAGAAGTTAATGACAGCTGGTATAGATGGGCTGAAAAATAAGATTAAAAGCATAGGAAAGACTATTGATGGACTGGTATCTAAACTATTAAAGCTGACTTCCAGCGCGATTATAGGCGGTTTACAGCGGATATCAAGTGGCATATTTGCAATTCATAAATCCGCAAATAAGAGTACGCTATCGCTGAAAAATCTATTGAAATATGCGTTCGGGATCCGTTCACTGTTCGTTCTGTTCAACAAGTTGCGTAGCGCAATTGTAACTGGATTTCAGAATCTTGCTAAATACGATCTGGCAACGCAGACAGGGGAAGTGAATAACAGTCTCTCTGCTCTGATGTCTGCGCTGACAAGGTTAAAAAACAGCTTTGCGACAGCATTCGCGCCGATTCTGACAACTGTTGCGCCTATCTTGGTTAGCTTCATAAATCTCATATCTGAAGCAGTAACGCGTGTAGGTATGTTGATTGCAGCCTTAACAGGAAAAGATACATTCACTAAGGCGATAGGTGTACAGGAAAATTATGCGGCAAGCCTAGATAAGAGCTCTAAAAGCGCGAATAAAGCCAAGAAAGCTACAAAGGGTTATCTTTCTTCCCTGGACGAAATAAAGCGGTACGATGATGGAAAAAGCAATACTGGAACTGGTTCAAATGGAAAATATACCGGACCATCCGCGAGTGATATGTTCGAAACAGTTCCAATCGAAAGTTCTATCAAGGATATTGCTGATAAGATTAAGAAATACATTGAGAGCCAGGATTGGGAAGGCCTTGGCGCATATATGGCGGACGGAATCAACAAGGGACTTCAAAAGGTTTACAACGTAATCAACTGGGACAACGTAGGTCCTAAGATTACACCGTTTATCACAGCCTTTACAGAAACCTTTAATAGCCTGGTAGATCACATAGACTGGGACTTAATGGGGCGGACTGTTGGCGCTGGTATCAATACCATTGTAAAGTCTTTAAATCTGGCACTCACAAGAATTGACTGGTACAACCTTGGAAGAAAATTTGCTACTGGTATTAAGGGACTTGTCACCGAAGTTAATTGGAATGAAGTCGGACAGCTGATTGGAAACAAATTTATGGCTGCCTGGCGAATATTCGGTGGATTTGTAAAGAATCTTCCATACATATCTATCGGAAAAGCTGTTGCAGATGGCTTAAATGGAGTATTTAAGACTATTTCATTTTCTGAAATTTCAGACTATCTGACTACAGCAATAAACGGTGCTTTTGATTCCCTGGATGAATTTACAAAGGATTTTGAATGGGACGAATTTGCCGAGAATGTAAAAAATGGAATTACTGATTTTATCAACGGTATTGAGTGGGAGAAAAACGGAAAGATTTTCGGAGATTTCCTCTCACATCTGTGCACAACATTAAAGGATTCTCTTACAAAAGACACTTTCTATGAATTTGGACAAGGCGTTGGAACATTCCTTGGAGGGTTACCGTGGGATAAAATTCTTACTACCGCAGCTGATTTAATTATTGGCGGCTTATCAAGTGCCTTTAATGGACTGGTTAATGGAATAAAAGAGGATCATCCACTGGCAGGGGCGATTGTTGATGTTCTTGGAAAAGCATTTGGCGTTATAAAAATACTACAAATAAGCGGAATTGGTAGTCTTGTTGAAGCTATTATTGGATATATTTGTCAAAAAATTATTGCTGAGAAAAATGCTGAATTGATTGCTGGAAAGTTGGCTGATGTAATTGGCGATGGAACAAGTGCTACTAGCGAAGCAATAAAAGGCGTTGGCGATGTTGCAGAAACAGCTTCAACAGGTGGACTTACAACATTTGCCTCAACTCTTGGAAAGATTTTTGCAACAGCAGGAATTGTGTATGTAGCTACAGATCTTTCCGTAAAACTTGCCAAAGGGATTGCCGGAGTTACAGAAGCAGCACAAGGTGGAAACGGTATTCTTTCTCAAACAGGTGGATATTTGCATGATTTTGCTGGTGAAATGGAAAATGCGCATAAAATCACGCAAGATCAAGCAGAAGAGCTCTGGAAACTAATTGAAGCTGATGAAAGTGCTGGAAAATCCAATTCCGATATGTATGATAGCTTTATTCAAAAGTTAAAAGAGTATGGAATTTCTGCTGATAATGCAAGACAAATTCTTGAAAATTATGGTGCGCAGGCTGGCGTTTCCGCAGATTTTGTGGAACAGATGACAGATAAAATAGTAGCCCTTGGAGATGGCGTATCTGAATCAGCTGGAAAATTTGATACAACAAAAATCAGCATATCTGATTTAAAAGACGAACTTTATCTTTTAAGTCTTAGCTCCGATCAATTTAGTGGAGACTACTTAACTGCTAAAGATGCTCTTGACAGTGCAATATCTGGAAGAACATATGCTAATACAGCAGAAGCCTTAGATGCAGTTTATACTTCGTTAAAAAATGCTGGCGTTCCGTTAGATGAATTAGACGAAAAACTCAGAAAAGATTTTCCAGATGCGGTTGTCGTGATGGAAACCGCTTCGAAAAGTTCTTTCAAAGAAATGGAAGGTTCTGCCAATAATGCTATGGGAGCGGTATCAACAGCTGTTGGAAGTGCAATGTCTGGAGTTCAAACCGATACAGAAAAAGCAATGTCAGAAGCTGAGCGTTCTGTATCTGAACATACAAGCAACATTAGCTCAGACTCTGAAATCAACTGGGCTGACGCCGAGAAATTTGCAACTGGCTCCGTTGAAGGAGTTGGGCGGACGACCTATGAAAACATGAAAGCTGTTTACGGTGTAGTTAGCCGTTATAACTCATCTATCAAAGACGACTTCGATACAAATTGGGGAAATTCAAAAAGCACTGTAATCAACGCTATACAAGGTATGGCTAACGAAATCGAGCGAAACGGTGACAGGCTTGCCGCTGGTGTGAAAAATGCGTTTTCTGGAATACCTGGATATATTACAGACATTATGAACAATGCTGTTGGCAAAGTAAACAATGCAATTGGAAATATCAATGGTGCTCTTGGAAATATCGAAAGAGGTTTTACATTTACCTATAATTATACTAACCCAGTTACAAAAAGCAGAGGGACTTATCGTTCATGGTTGAATCTTGGAAGAGTAAACACGGTTCCATATTTAGCCAGTGGCGCAGTTATTCCGCCGCGATCAGAGTTCCTGGCAGTCCTCGGCGATCAGAAGAATGGACGCAACCTAGAAGCACCAGAGGGAGTTATCCGAGATATTATCAACGATGCATTCGACCAGCACCAGCAGGGTGGCAGTGGTAACTTCCGATTTACCGCACAGATTAACCGCAGAACGGTATTTGACGAGATGATTGAAGAAGCAAAGCTAAGACGAGATGCAAGCGGTACAAATCCGTTTGAACTGGCATAGGAGGGCAGATATGGCAAATCTTACAGATGGAGGATTTACTGATGGAAGTACCACCACCGCCCAAAGAAGGATTGAACTAAATGGCATATCTGTCTATGGGCCAGACAAAGATATGCAATATTCGTTCGAGACTACATATTCGAAAAGTAGCCAGAGATCGCAAAAAGGAGTTGGGCTCTTCACTCCATTGTTTACTGTTGAGCAGTATTCATACAAAGCAACCAATATTCCGGTGGCAGAAGCCAATAAAATTTTTAAAATTATTGCCAAAGGAAAGAAATTCACATTAAGGCACTATTCTTTATATCATCTGGAATGGCGAACAGATTATTTCTATGTCGGTAAAGGACAGATGAATATAGGAAAGCTATCATCCGATCAGAAATATCTATCAGAACTATCATTCAACATGCAGGGGGTGAATCCGCTTGATTAATGTATCAAACATTTTTAAAGAAAAATTGCAAGATGGTGAACAGGTACTTGAAATAGTGGAGATCACCTTTCCAGATGGAACAACAAAGACGCTTGAAAATGAGATTATGATCGGTAGCAACGACTTTTCCGATTGTGCGGAGAGTAGCAGCTTCCCAGTCGGAGCTACAGTCTGCAAAACAATGACCTTAGAGCTGGACAATACAGAGGATCAGTGGAAAGATTATAATTTCTATCAGGCTAAAGTACATGCTTATCTGAAGCTACAGACTTCCGTAGCAGAACCAGCCAGTGAGTCAATCTGGATGGATGATTTTTACGAGCCAATTTTGGACACTGAGGGGAACAGCATAGTCCTGTCTAGGGCCGCATCAGAAGACCGATACGAGACAATTGATAAGGGTGTCTATACAATTACCACGCCAGAGCAATACGGCGAAATATTGAGCTTTACGGCGTTAGATGATATGTATAAAACCAACGCTAAATATTATAGTGCTCTGACACTCCCACAGCCAGTTATGGCGCTGGTAAGAGATGCTTGTGAGAGTTTGAATATCCCTATGGGGTTTTCTTCCATGGCGCATGGAAATGTTGTCGTTACAGCAATTCCAGACAATATGACATTCCGTCAGCTGATTGGATGGGCGGCAATGTTAGAGACAGCCAACGCTAGAATTGACAATAGAGGGTATTTGCAATTTATTAAGTGGAATTTTGGAGCTGTCGAAAACGGCTCCTTGGTTCCAACCAAATTAGAGGATTATGTAAATAGTCCTACACTTTCTAGCGACGATATTGTAATTACTGGAATAAGAGTAAAAAATAAAGAATCAGAATCCATGTTCGGAGTGGCCGGTTACGTATTGGAAATGGAGAACAATCTTCTGCCAGACAGTGATTTGGGAACCGTAGCAGCATGGATTGGTGGTGATCTGATTGGAGCTAAATTCCGAAATCTGCAAGGTGATCTGATTTACAACCCTCTGTTAGAGTTTGGGGATATGGCATACAGCTTTGATCGAAACGGAAACAAATACCTCACTCCGATCACGGATGTATCATCTCCGTTAAATGGCATTACCACTGTAAAAACACAGGCAGACGATCCCATCCGAAATAGCAGTGTATATATGTCGGCGGCTACAAAAGCACTGGTAGAAGCGAGACAACTTGTTAAGGACGAGCGTACAGAGCGCGAGAAAGCCGTTGAAAGGCTTAATAATACGCTGAAAACTTCTGGTGGTTTATACATGACTGTTGAGCCACAGGATGATGGAAGTAATATCTATTATGCGCACAATAAGCCTACACTGGAAGAATCTGATATTGTGTGGAAATTCACAGCGGAAGCAATCGGTATTTCCATGGATGGAGGAAAGACATATCCTTATGGATTAAATATTAATGGAGAGCTTATTGCAAGACTGCTTTATGCTGTTGGCATAAACGCAAGCTATATAAATACAGGCGCACTGATTGTACGAGATACCAATGGAAAAGTTATTTTTTCAGCCGATATTGATAACAACCAGATTGTAATTGATGGCGCATCTGTGCGAATTGGCGCATCACCTTTGGATGGACTGTTAAATAGTATGCAGGGGCAGATTGATGGGAATATAAACACCTGGACAGGAACATCAGCACCTACACTGAATAACTACCCAGCTAATGAGTGGCTGGATGATACCGAAATGAGTAAGCATGTCGGTGATATTTACTACGATGGCGACAGCCACGCATACCGATTTGTAAATGAGGGAAGCGGATATTACTGGAAGCGTCTAAAAGACACCGATGTAACAAAGGCTTTGCAGGATTCTGAGGACGCATTGTCAGCGGCTAAACAGGCGCAGGAAGCAGCAGCTCTTGCCAAGAACATGACATTGCAGCTGAGTAACGAATACCAGGGCATTTCTGTTGATTCTGATGGAAATTACGGTACATTCCCGAGTGGCGTAACCACACAGGCAGTCGTAATGTACGGAACACAGGATATCACGTCTGATTGTAATTTTACCATCATAAAATCAGACGGTGTGACAGGATCCTGGAACAATTCAACCAAGACATATACGGTTACTACATTGTCTACTGATGATGGATGGGTGGATGTCAAGGCTACGTATATCAGTGTTCTTTCAGTAGTCAAAAGATTTTCACTGGCAAAAATATATGCTGGAAAAACAGGACCGCAGGGAGAAAAAGGCTTGGATGGTCTTCAGGGCGAAAAAGGTGATCAAGGTATCCAAGGACCAAAAGGAGATACAGGTCCGCAGGGGGAGGCTGGACCACAGGGAGAAACAGGCCCGCAAGGCGAAAAGGGAGACCAGGGAATCCAGGGACCACAAGGTCCGAAAGGAGACCAGGGAATACCTGGCAATCCAGGAGCAGACGGAAAGACACCTTATCTGCATATCAAATATGCACCTGTAAAGAATCCAACTACAGCACAAATGACCAAGACACCGGATGTATATATCGGAACCTATACAGACTATACAGAAGCCGACAGCGACAATCCATCAGATTATGTGTGGGCGCAGTTTAGAGGTGATATTGGAGTTCCCGGGAAAGACGGTGTGGATGGAAAGACTTATTACACCTGGATGAAATACGCCTCCATGCCAGACGGTTCTGATATGTCCGACAGCCCCGATTGTGTTCCATGGATCGACTCAGATGGAAAACAGATCTGTGATACGGATGGAAATCCCATTTATATCACTCCTGAGATTGCTTATATCGGTATCGCCTACAACAAAGAAACTCCGAAAGAGAGTGAAAATCCTGCTGATTATGTATGGAGCCGTTTCCGTGGAGTGGATGGGGCTGACGGTGCAGATGGTAAGGATGGGAAAACGAGCTATACCCATATTGCCTATGCCAATAGTGCAGATGGAAAGACAGATTTTGATGTAGCAGACAGCAACCGTGAATATATCGGTATGTATGTAGATTTCGAACTGTACGACAGTACCAATCCAGAAGACTATGCCTGGACAAAAATCAAAGGCGCAGACGGAGCACAGGGCATTCCAGGGAAAGCTGGTGAAGATGGAAAGACACCATATTTCCATGTTGCTTATGCGAACAGTGCTGACGGAAAAACAGGCTTTGATGTAGTTGTCAGTGCTGGAAAACAATATATTGGACAGTATACCGATTACACACCAGATGACAGCACGAACCCGGACGATTATAGCTGGACAAAGATCAAGGGCGAGCAGGGAGAAAAAGGTGACAAAGGAGATCAGGGTGAGCAAGGCGTACCCGGAAGGACATATTTTATTGAGGTATCAGCAAATATCCTGAAACGTGGACAGAATAATGCAATCACACCTTCTACCATTGAAGGAAAAGCATATTACAGGGATGGTGATAGCGAGGCCAGGAGTTCTTATTCTGGTAGATGGAAGATAGAAACATCAAAGAATGGAACTAATTACACGGCATTAAGCACATCAACGGCTGATGAGCCATCCAGAAGCTGTGCAGTTGGCATACTGGATAAGAGTATAACTCATGTAAGATTTACGCTGTATGCTGCAGGTGGGACTGAGACTCAGTTGGATATGCAGACAGTCCCAATTGTAATTGATGTGGCTGCATTAACCCATGAACAGATATTTGACTTGTTGACTAATGATGGAGCAATTAAAGGCATTTACAAAGAAGACAATCAGCTGTATATTTCATTTACTTATGCAAAGGGTGGCGTTCTAAAACTTGGCGGAAAAAGCAATGAATATGGAATATTAAAGGTATTAAGCAAAAACGAAAAGGGATGGTCATCGCAACTTGATGTTGATGGATTAACAACATTTAGTAGTTATACTGATAAGAATAATTATAAAAGTACTAGATATTCAGAATCTGGAATAATAATTGGAAAAACTGATTCCGATGGAAATCTTGTGGAAACTTTTCCATTTATTATAAACAATGATACTGAGAATATAACAATTCGTATTGATGATATGAGAGCATATGGTAATATTGTTGGGCATGCAAAAAACAGTGGATTAGCCTATACTATCGCCGGAGGACAAACACCAGATTTAGGATCTGCAAAAATATATATTCCATCATATTTTAATAAAACCGTATCATTTCAAGTTTCTCCTAAATTAAAAAACCTTTCTCATGTATCATCTGGTAATTATGTTGTTTTTGCCGCTGACGGAGAGACATTGGCGTACAGTTCATCATCTTCTTTGCGATACAAAGTTATGGGTAAGACTCTGAAGGAAGACGAACTGGAAGACCTCTATAAAATCAAGGTGATCTGGGCGAAATACAAAGAAGGGTATTTATCTGAGCAGGATGAACGATACGGCAAAGAAATGCCAATGTTTATTGCTGAGGATATTGAGCGCAGGTTCCCGATTGCTGTTGACCATAACGAAAAAGGACGTGCTGAGAACTGGAATTACCGTATTATGATTCCTTGCATGTTTGCCATGTTAAAAAATGAACATGAAAAAGTCAAAGAATTACAATCAGAGCTTGATTCCGTGAAAACGGAGTTAGAAGAACTAAAAAAACTTATTAAACAACATATATCACAGGAGGTATAAAATTATGGCAAATAATCTTTGGAGTAATTACACAGAAAAAACAGCAACACCAGTAGACGCAGATGAAGTAATGGCTCGCGATTCTACGGACGGAAAGAATAAAAGGCTTCTTTTTGGTACTTTCTGGAAGTGGGTAGCTAAGAAATTAAATGAGGCTACCATTTCGGAATTAGAAACTGATAACAAGACAATCATCGGGGCGATTAATGCGCTAAATGGCAATAAGGTCTCATATACAAAATACGTAATTATCAACCCTGCAAAAGAATCTTCACTTATATTAGACAATGCAAGTACATATCTAGTTTGTTATGCTGGAATTAACAGGGATAATGTTGAGAATATTGGTTTCTCCGTAGTTATTAGTAGATCGTCAAGTGAAACTAAAGGACGTGTACTGGATATCAAAACAGAGGTCTCTCAGATAAAATTAAGTTTAAACGAAAACGTATTAAAAATTACAGCTACTATATGGGGTAAAATTTCCGCAATCAAATTATGAAATAGCAAGATTAGAATTTACTATTATGAACGCAGCAGCCAGTAATATTTCCATAAAACCAGCATTTTTGATTATATATTATAAGAGC
>ERZ1034768.52-NODE-52-length-44761-cov-57.020154_pt1 | contig 44761 bp, 66 predicted proteins | sample MGYA00520691_ERZ1034768 | MGnify/ENA primary metagenome ERZ1034768 (study PRJEB33766, sample SAMN09781704) | gut metagenome | biome: gut microbiome | host: Homo sapiens | place: Madagascar | study: EMG produced TPA metagenomics assembly of the PRJNA485056 data set...
ATTATATATAATATACAGAGAGCATAATTATATCTTGTATATACGAATTGTAATAAGGAGGCTATTATGGCAAAGAAAAAAGAAAAAACGGCCATCGAAGGCCGCCTTACAAGCAAGCAGATCAAGTTTTGCGAGTTTTACGCCAAAACCGGAAATGCCACGCAGGCAGCTATAGATGCTGGCTACTCCAAAGCCGATGCGGCGAAATCTGGATTTGTCAACTTGCATAATCCCAAGGTTTGCCAATATTTGGAAGAAATTGTTGGAGCAGAGCGCGAAGAAAGGATAGCTTCCGCAGATGAGGTTTTGGCCTACTTATCAAGCGTTCTGCGCGGAGAGCCGCAGGACGAAACCGGGCTGCCGCCGAAGGATTCTGATCGGCTGCGGGCTGCGGAGCTTTTGGGTAAAAGGTACGCTCTGTATACGGAGCGCGTGGAGAGCAAGGCCGACGACAAGCTGGTGATCAAGATCGTGGAGGTTGATTGATGTGCCGGAAATTAAAATCGAGCGCACCAAACGCCAGCGAGAGTTTTGCCGGGCCACAGCTGATGAGGTGCTTTTCGGCGGCGCGGCAGGCGGCGGGAAAAGCTATGGCCAGCTGATCGATGCGCTGCTGTATGCGCTGCGGTATGCGGGCAGCAAGCAGCTGATCCTGCGGCGCACTTACCCAGACCTGGAGCGCAGCCTGGTGCTGGTACACCTATCTTTTTTCCCGCGCGAGGTATACAGTTACAACTCGTCCACGCACCGGGGGCGGTTTTTGAATGGCTCTACAATCGAATTCGGCTATTGCGATGCAGAAAAGGATGTGTACCGCTATCAGGGCGCAGAGTATGACACCATCCGCTTTGACGAGCTGACACATTTTACCGAGAGCCAGTATCTGTATCTGCTCAGCCGATTGCGCGGTGCAAACTCTTTTCCGAAGCAGATCAAGAGCAGCACAAACCCCGGCGGCGTGGGGCATCAGTGGGTGAAGGCCAGATTTATCGATCCTGCCCCGCCGGAAACCGAATTCAAGGCCGGGCGGCGCACACGAATCTTTTTGCCCAGCCGGGTGCAGGACAATCATTTTCTGATGGAGAGCGACCCGGAATATCTGGCACGACTGAACGAGCTGCCGGAAAACCAGAAGCGGGCGCTGTTGTATGGCGAATGGGATCTGTTTGAAGGGCAGTTTTTTCCGGAGTTCCGGCGCGAGACCCATGTGTGCGAGCCGTTTGTGCTGCCAAAGCACTGGCGGCGCTATTATACGATGGACTACGGATTGGATATGTTTGCCGCCTATCTGATCGCGGTGGACGAGGCAGGCAACGGCTATGTGTACCGGGAATGCTACGAAAGCGGGCTGATCATTTCGCAGGCCATCGAAAAGGCCAAGCAGATGATGGGCAGCGAGGAAATCTATGCCCGGCTTGCCCCGCCCGACCTTTGGAACAGGCGGCAGGAAACCGGCAAGAGCGTGGCAGATTACTGGGCGCAGGCGGGGCTTGGGCTTACCAAAACCGCCAACGACCGCGAAGCCGGTTGGCTGGCCGTAAAGGAATGGCTGGCTGTGCGCAAAAATGAATTTGGTGAGAAAGCGCCAAGGCTGAAAATCTTTTCCGGGTGCGTGAATCTGATCCGCACGCTGCCCGGCCTGCAGCACGATGAGCACAAGCCAAACGATGTGGCCAATGAGCCGCACGAGCTGACCCACGCGCCGGATGCGCTGCGAGGCTTTTGCATCTACTGGACGAGTAAGGCAGACCCGCTGCCCGGGAAACGGGCAAAGTGGACTGAGGATCAGTACGAGGACTATGAACACGCCAGCGCCAGCGACCGGGCGCTGCTGATTGATATGTGGGGTGATCCTTTTTGAGCAGCAGAGAAAATAAAAATCGAAAAGACGAAAAATCCAGCACCGGCGCGAACAAATTTAACGCTGTGCTGGATAAATGGCAGAAACGATACCAAAAAGCCAAAAGCCAGTATGATGGCCAGCTGCAGAAATTCAAGGCAGAAGTGCTTGAATACGATGGATCTGATAAGATTTTCCCGGTTTCAGGCGGCAGCCAGAGCACAAAAAAGGCTTTGGTGGCCAGGAATGTGGTATATGAGCTGATCGAGAGCGAGATCGATTCTACCATTCCGCAGCCAAGAATCACGGCGCTGCACGAAGAAGATGCCGAACTGGCACAGGCTATCGAGGCCATGCTGCAGAACTGGCTGGAGCAGCTGCCCATTGAAGCCGTGAACGATTCCAACGAGCGAGAAACCTATCTGCACGGCGGATCGTTTGTGCATATCGACTGGGATGCGCTGGGCGGTCTGCACGAAACACTGGGCAGCGTGGATGTGAAAGATCTGGCCACCAATCAGGTGATCCCACAGGAAGGACAGGAATGGATCACGGATTGCGATTGGTATTTCATCGTGCAAAATATGGCTCGTGAGCGCGTGAAACGCGAATACAAAAAGGATGTAAGCAGCGAGAGCACTGACGAGCCTGAAGCCGGTGAGAGAGCCGACAACCCCATCAATACAGAGGATTCCGTCACTGTGATCACGGCGTTTTACAAAAACGATCATGACGGCATCGGTAAATTCAGCTGGTGCGGTGACACAGTTTTGGAAGACACGCAGGATTATCTGCGCAAGCAGCAGCGCATCTGCAGTGAGTGCGGCGCTGTGGTCACCGGCGAAACCTGTGCCGCCTGCGGCAGTGAAAAGTGGAGATATAAGGCCGTGGATGAGATTCCCCTGCCGAGAAACATCGTGATCCGGCAATCCATGCCGGACGGCAGCGCGGCAGAGGAACAGCTGGATGCCATGAGCTTTGATGGGGTTGAGCAGCAGCTTACCATGGTGCCGGTGTATCACATGAAGCATTATCCAACGGTCATGCGTAAAAACATCAGTGCCAAGGGACGATTCATGGGCGTTTCGGATGTGCAGGCGGTGCTGCCGCTGCAGGAAGCCATGAAAAAGCTGGACACAAAGATTCTGGAAAAGCTGCTGAAGGGCGGCAGCTATGTGACCTTACCCGAGGGCGTGAAGGTGGATACCACCGATTCTGAGTTGAAAATCCTGCGGCTGAAAACCGCAGACCAGAAGAGCATGATCGAGCCGATCAATATGCAGCCGAACATCAACAACGATCTCACGCTGCGACAGAGCTATTACGATGACATGAAAAGCTGCTTAGGTATCAGCGACAGCTATCAAGGAAAGTATGATAGCAGCGCCACCAGCGGCACGGCCAAGCAAATCAGTGTTAATCAGGCCGCCGGGCGCTTGGAGAGCAAGCGCGTGATGAAGCAGCAGATGTGGGGCGAGATGTACCGCGTTATGTTTGAGCTGTGGTTGCTGTTCTCGGATGATCTTACCTGCGTGCGGCAGGACGAGGGCGGCGGCAGCAGCTTTAAGCAGATTTCCAAATGGGACTTCTTGCGCCGGGATGTGAGCGGAAAATTGTATTGGAACGATGAATTTTTGTTCGGCGTTGATGTGGCAAGCGTATCCCCTGCCGACCGAGCAGCCATGCAGCAGCAGATCAGAAACGATTTTACAGCCGGTATGTTCGGGCCCACGGAAAAAGTGGAAAGCCGCATCAGGATGTGGAAGATGATGGTTAAATACCACGCCCCGGGCGCGAAAGAAATGCTGGACATGGCGCTGCAGGAACAGCAGGAGCAGATGCAGGCCCAGCAGCAACAGCAGCTGGAAGCCCAGCAGGCTGCGGAATTCGCCGCCAAGCAAGCTGCAGCAGAGCAGGCACAGGCCGAAGCCGAGGGTGCCGTGCCGCAGGAAGCCATGATGATGGGGGTGTAAGAATGGATAGTGTGTGCCCGATTTGCAAGAATCTTTTGAGGATCACAGCAACCCGGACGGAAGTGAGCGGCGATACCAGCGCCAGCGAGCAGACCAAGGTTTTTACTGTGCAGGAGCTTAGCTGCAGATCCAAAAATTGTGCCAATTTTGGCAAGGTGATCACCGAAAACCGCGTACAGGTTTACCCTTAAATCAAGCCGGGCTATGGCCCGGCAATATGCAAGATGATGGCCAAGAGCAAAGATCTTTGTGGAGCGTAACCACAATCTTGCACGAATCGCATGGAAACGCGGGAAAATTCCACAAAACTACGCAAGTCAACGCGGAAAAATGACGAAGGGAGAATACACATGAGCTTTGAAACCGAGATGGCAGAAGCCTATACCAAGCAGGACACGGCAGAGGATACGCAGGAATCCGAGGTGACGACCAAGGACGAAGGCGAAAGCAAAGAGCCAAACGAGCAAAACGAAGAGGGGCAGGAAGGCAACGAGCCCGAAGAAAAGCCCGAGCGACACCCCGCCGGGGAGAAAAATGCTCAGCAGGCAGCGCAGCGCCGTGAACGCGAGATGCAGGCAAAGATTCAGGCCGCTGTACAGCAGCAGATGGATGCCTTTTATGCCAAGCAGTATTCCGGCAAAAAGGACAAGGCCGGGAAAGATATCACCACGCAGGCAGAAGCAGAAGCCTATGAGCGTGAGCAGGCAGGAGATGCCGATGTGCACGCTTTTATGGATCTGGGCATGGCTGAAAAGGATGCCCGGCGCGTGGCGAATATGATGGCCCGGCTGAATCAGCTGGAAGAAACCGAAGCTGCGCGGCAGAAGGTGGCCGAAGCACAGAAAGAAATCGATGAACAGCAGGCCATCGACAAAATGTTTGAAGAAAATTTGGCTGCGCTGAACAAGGCTTTCCCGGGCTGTGGAATCAGCAGTGTGGAAGAACTTGTAGGCGGCCAGCACGATGATCTTTGTGCGCTTGCAGCGAAGCTTGACGGCAATCTTGTGGATGCCTATTACCTTTTAAATAAGGATGATATTATGAGCGGGAAAACTGCAGCAGCCCGCCAGCAGGCCATCAATGCGGCAAGAGGCGGCACGGATCATCTGCACGGAATCAAAGCAACGGGCGGCAACAGCGACAGCGATCTGAGCGAAGAGGATTACCAGTTGTGGGCATCCTTTGGTTATAGTCGCGAGCAAGCCAGAGCCGCGCACAAAAAGTACAAATAAGGAAGGAGAACAAAATGTTTAAGATCCATCATCGATCCATCAACAGTGTTGAGCCGTTTGAGTATCTGGAAAAAACGGCCAGCGAAGAGTATACCGCCGGTGAGGCCGTTGTGCTGGCAAGCGGTAAGGTTACCAAGTGCGGTGCAACCGCCAAGCCGGATTATATCGCACAGGGCCCTGCCAATCACAAGGGCATGGTGCCTTGCATCCGAGTGCTGCCCACCACGATTTTTGAAGTGCCTGCCCAGGCTGACCAGAGCACTGTGAGCGCAGGAAGCAAGGTTACCCTGCACACCGATGGCCTGCAGGTTACTGCTACCACCACCAGCGGCGTGTTTACGCTGCTGACCCCCGCCAAGGCTGGCGAAGCCTGCACGGGCTATTTTGCATAAATAAGGAAAGGAGATAACACAAATGGCAGAGATTATTTATTCTCAGGGCAGCGGCCTGAACGATAGTATGTTTGGCAAAAGCCAGGAACCCATCAAGGCCGTGATTTCCGATATGACGGAAGCATTCCAGAAGAAGAGCCAGCTGAAGAACATTTTCGGTATGGATACTTCTACCAACTGGAGCGAAAAATACACCAGCGAGACCGCACTGGGCGATTTTCAGGATGTAGGCGAAAACGGCGCACATCCTAAGACCGGCTTTCAGGAGGGCTATAGCAAGGTAATCATCCCCACGACTTGGAAGAACAGCTTTGAGGTGACCAAGGAAATGCTGGAGGATGCCAAGTACGGCCGGATCAAGAAGAAGGCCATCGGTTTCACCGATTCCTACAATCGCACCCGCGAGAAGTTTGGTGCCATGCTGCTCTCCGGCGGCATCGGTTCGAGCATGATCTTTAACGGCAAGGCATACGACACTACCACCGCCGACAAGAAGCCCTTGTTCAGCCAGAACCATACCAGCATCACCGCTGGCATGGGCAACCAGAGCAACATCTTCAAGAGTGCCTTCAGCGTGGCGGCCATGGACAAAATGGAAGAAGCCATGCAGAGTTTCTGCGATGATGACGGCAATCTGCTGGCCGTTACCCCCAACACCATTATCATTCCCAACAGCGCAGACCTGAAGCGCAGTGTGATCGCCGCCATCGATTCTGAGTACGATCCCGAGAGCGACAAGAACGCCGTGAACTTCCAGTGCGGCCTGTGGAATGTGCTGGTGTGGAATTACCTGCCCAAGACTCTTGGCGGCAAGCCTTACTGGATCATGATGGACAAGGATTTCTGCAAGAACTACGACTGCCTGCCTTGGGTAGACCGCGTGAAGCTGAGCGTGCGAAGCTACATCGATGATAACACCGATGCCAATGTCTGGGCAGGCCGCGCACGATTTGGCGCAGGCTTTAACAACTGGCGCGGCATCGCCATCTGCGGTGAGGGCCTTGACGGCACTACCATTTGAGGTGATGCCTATGTTTAAACCCGGTATGCGCGTGGGCGATACTGTTCAGGTGGGTGATACCAAGAAGATCATCATCGAGGTTTTGCCCGGCGGGTATATTCTGCAGGACACGGAAGCGGAAGCAGAGCCCGAGGAACAGATCACCAGAAAACGAAAAGCAAAAGCGTGAATTCCCTCCCGCCTGCTGCCCGGCGGGCGGGACATTTTAAAAGAAAGGCGGTGAGCGTGTGACTTGGGGAGAATGCAAAGAGATCGCGCTGCGGAAAATGTTTGCTTCGGACGGCGGGCGGCTGGATGATTCAGATCCCGGCAATGCGGATTATATCGCAGCCATGCCCGCAGCCGCCAACGAAGCCATGGAACGCATTGTGAGCGAAGCGGGCAGACCCCTGCGGCAAAGCGTGGAGATCGAGCCGGAGGGAGCAGCCTATGTGGACATGGCGGATCATGCCATGGATTTTCGCAGCTTTGGCGGCACTCCGGAGGCGTATCTTGTAAAAGATAACGGCCTTGCGGTGCTGGAAACCGCAGCGCTGGGCAAAAGCGTTTTGCAGCTGCCGAAAGGCATTTCGGGTACGGTGCGGGTGTTTTATAATGCTGCGCCGGAGCACATTACCCAGTATACAAACGATGCCGAGGAAATGCCGCTTTCGGAGGAATGCAATGTGCTGATCCCTTTATACATGGCAGGAGAGCTGTATAAGGACGATGATGTGAGCCTTGCCACGGTGTATATGAACGAATTTGAAAGCCGCCTTGGCTCGCTTGCAGCCAACGAGAACGGATATTGGGGCGGCAGCTTTACCAGCATGACAGGGTGGTGGTGAGATGGCGGGAACGATTTTTTCCATTCCGGCGGGTCCTGCCAAAAGCCGCTTTGCGGTGGATGAATTCCGGGGCGTGAACTTTACGGACACCCCCGGCCTTGTGGATAAGACCCGCAGCCCGGATGCGCCCAATATGATCCGAGATGTGCCCGGCAAGGTGCGCAAGTGCATGGGGTATGAGCGCATGGCCGAGTATGACGGGCGGATCAACGGATATCACGAGCGGCGCGGCGATGCCGTGGGCCTGATCCACGCGGGCGGCAAGCTGTATAAAGGCGATACCGCCTTGTATGACGGAATGGCCGATGCCCGAAGCCGAAGCTGGCAGATGGGAGATAAGCTGTATATCCAGGACGGCAAGGCGCTGCTGGTGTATGACGGAACCCGGGTGAAAAAGGCCAGCGAGGGGGCGTATATCCCCACGCTGACCATTGCCAAAAGCCCGGCGGGCGGCGGCGAGGAATACGAGGCGCTGAATCTTTTGCAGCCTGCGTTTCGGGAACTGTTTGCCGCAGACGGCACGGCAAAAAGCTATCAGCTTTCGTTTGGCGGGCTGGATGACACAGCGGTAAAATGCTGGCTGCTGGTGGGAGAAGGAAACTGGCAGGAGAAAAAAGAAGGCACGGATTTTTCGGTGAACCGCGCCACCGGCACGGTGACCTTTACGCAAGCGCCCGGCAAAAGCCCCATTACCGGCGAGGACAATGTGAAAATTGAAGCCTGCCGCACGGTGCAGGGCTATGCCGAGCGCATCAACCGATGTACACTGGGCATTTTGTTTGGCGTGAACGGCAATGCCGACCGGCTGTTTGTGAGCGGAAACCCGGACGGGGCGTATATCAACTATGACTGGTATTCCGGCCAGAATGACCCAACCTACTGGCCGGATACGGCCTATGCCACGGTGGGCGCGGCCAACAGCGCCGTGATGGGATATACCGTGATCAACAATTATCTGGCTGCCATTAAGGATGACCGGGAGCCGGAGCGCAATATTGTGATCCGGCAGGGAAACCTTGTGGACAACGAACCGGCATTTCCGGTGTACAACACGCTGCAGGGCCCCGGTGCGGTGGCGCCGTGGAGCAGAGCATATTTGAAAACCGAGCCGCTGTTTTTGACGAATCTGGGCGTGTATGCCGTGACCACAAGCGATATTTCGGGCGAAAAGTACAGCCAGAACCGCAGCTATTATCTGGACGGCAAGCTGCGCACAGAGCCCGGGCTGCAAAATGCCTTTGGGTTTGTGTATAACGATCTGTACTGGCTGTGCATCAACGGCAGCGCGTATATCCTGGACGGTATGCAGCCGCTGAACACCGACCGCAGCGCACCGTATTCCACCAGACAGTATGCGGGCTTTTACCGCACGAACCTGCCTGCCCGGGTGATGTGGGAAAAGGATGGACGGCTGTGGTTTGGCAGCGAAAACGGCAGGGTGTATCGCTTTTATGCCGACACGGCGGCCCCGGGCAGCTATAACGATGACGGAGAGGCCATTGATGCCTATTGGACGACCGGCTATATCTACGGCAGCGAGTTTGAGCGAAACAAGATCTTTCGGCGTATCAGTGTGCTGGTGGACAGCCTACCCGTGAGCAGTGTGGAGCTGCAGGCGCGGCGAAAGGGCGCATGGGAAACCGTGTTCCGGGAAAGCGCGGGCACACGCTATCGCTCGTGGATGCATACGGCGTGGAGCAAGTGGACATGGCGCACGGACGAAACGCCCAAAACGCTGACGCGCAAGGCCAAGATCAAAAAAGCCGACAAGGCGCAGTATCGCTTTCGCAATGCAGAGCTGAACGAGCCCTTCGGCATTTTGCAATATGCCTGTGAATACACCACCGGCAGCTATCATAAGGGGTGAGAATATGGCAATACAGGAACAGATCAGCAAGCTGGAAGCGGGCAGCGCCAGCTATGCGGAGAAAACCACCGTGGTGGGCCAGCCGGATGTGCCGGGGCTTTCCACGCGGGAAATGCAGGAAAGCGTGGAGTATATGCCGCGAAACCTGCTGCTGCCCAAGCTGAATGAGGTGGTGGGCGCTGTGAACCAGTGCTACACCAAGGCAGAGGCTGACAAGGCCATTGCGGGAAAGGTGACCGAGATCGGCGCAGGCGATATGGCACAGGCTGTGTATGACCCGAACGGCGAGGGACTGAATTTTACCGATCTGCGCACGGCCATGCGGCAGGTGGCAGAGCTGCAAACAGATGTGGACAATCTCAAATATGTGCTTGTGGAGCTGCCGTATTCCGGCTGGAGCGGCAGCGCACCATACACCCAGACGGTGAGCGTATCCGGCATGACGGCAGATTGGGTGCCGGGCGTGCCGAGCCTTGCGCTTTACGGGACTGTAGATGCTACCGAGCTAATCACAAAAACCGAGGCGCTGGGCTGCATTAAGATGATTACCAGCGCGGCGGGTACGCTGACATTTACTGCGCCGGAGGATAAGCCGGACCGATCGATAAATATAAGAGTGCCGGGTATGGTGGGGAGGTGATGGCATGGCGATAACAGGGATTAGCATTGGATCCAATAAGAGCATGACCGGTATTGACGGGAGTGATTTTGCACTTTTTTTACACTCAGAAGATGTTACAGGCTGGGTTGACCCCAAGCAAGGAAATTACAGGAGGGATCTGTTCGAGTATTTGGGAACCGCCGGATTTAGAGTAAAAAAGCCGGGGAAGCTGAAGTTTACCGCGACGATGTACTCTATTTTCGGCAGCGGCGGGATGTGCAACCTCAGGGTTTGGAAAAATGGCAGCATCCTTGATAATATAGGCCACCGTGAGTATCTTAATGGCTCAATCACGGCCGATTTTTCGGCGGGGGATAGGATAGTAGTGGATCTTTATCAAGAATACAAAACTTGTTCTGCCGTTGTTTGGTGCGTTGTTGTGTAAAAAAGAGGCAAAATAATGATTTATTACAGCGAAACCGGCGATCGTTTGACCGCCGAAGAAATCGATTTGGAAAAAGGCTATCTGGTTGACCGGGAAACGGTACACCATGAAGCCGAAACCCACACGGCCAGCAAAACGCTGCCGGGCGGCGTGGTGCTGACTTGGCAGCAGCTGGACAAGCCCGCCTACGATGAGATTGTAAGCCAGACTTATATCAAGCACGCCGATCACCCCACCCGAGAGGACGAGATCGAGGCGGCACTCACCGAGCTGGCGGGCATGATCGCGGATAATGCTGCCCGGCTGGACGAGCAGGAGGCCGCGCTGGTGGATGTGGCTGCGGTGGCAGCCGGAAAGGAGTAAGCAATGGTAAAAATTTATGTGCGGCGCATCAAGGCAGGGCTGATGGCGCTGGAGGATGTGCCCGCGATCTGGCGGGCAAAAACAGCAGCATTGCTGCAGGAGGAGAAGAACACATGATTTACGGCATCGATGTGAGTAAGCACCAAGGTGTGATCGATTGGAGCAAGGTGAAAACGGACTTTGCCATTCTCCGCGCTGGTTTTGGCCGATACACAAGCCAGAAAGACCCGCAGTTTGAGCGCAACTACGCGGGCGCAAAAGCAGCGGGAATCCCGGTTGGCGCGTATTGGTATTCGTATGCCAGGAGCGCGGAGGAAGCGCGAAAGGAAGCAAAAGCCTGCCTGCAGGTGCTGAAAGGGAAGCAGTTTGAATTCCCCATCTACTTTGATATCGAAGACACCACGCAGCTTGTTTTAGACAAGGCCGTGCTGACCGCCATGTGCGAGGCATTCTGCGGCACGCTGGAAAAGGCCGGCTATTTTGCGGGCGTGTATGCCAGCACCTACTGGTTTTCCAGCAAGCTCGATCATGCGCGGCTTGCAAGTAAATACACCATCTGGCTGGCAGATTACCGCGCGGGCTATAACAAAACCATCAAGCGGGATATGCACCAGTACACAAGCAACGGCCATGTGGATGGTATTTCCGGGCGCGTGGATAGGAACACCTGCACCCGGGATTTCCCCGGCATCATCAAAAAGGCCGGTCTGAACGGATTTGATAAGGCGGACAAGCCCCTTGCAGGCGAAAACGGCGCACAGGCTGCCAGCTATACCCGCGAGATCGGCCCGGCTGTGCGTGAAGATTGGACCAGGCTTGCGGACAAGGCGGAGGCACTGGGACTGCGCGTGAATGCAAAGCTGACCATCGGACCCATGACCGGCGGTGACGATGCGACCATCCAGACGCTGGCAGCGGAGCTGGGGCTGGAGTGTAAGTGACGGTGGAAAAATAATGGGGCAGGCGGGGGCACACAAAAAGCCCACGCACCTTATAGTGAAAAGCAAAGGCGGTGCAAAATTGAATGAGCTTGACTTTGTGAGAGAGGTGCAGGCGATAGAAAGTCGCTGCAAAAGCAACAGCCATCGCATTGCCGATCTGGAAAAAAACCAGAAAGCAATCAACCAGCTGGCTACCAGCACGGCTGTTATGGCACAAAACATAAGCACGATGGGCGAGCGAATTGACGGCATGGGCAAGGATATCAAAGATTTGAAAGAAGTGCCAGCTGCCCGCTGGAAATTCGTGGTGGAAAAAGCCATCTATGTGTTGGTGGCCGGTATCATGGGTTTTGCCCTTAGCAAATTCGGTATGTGATTTTTTCCGCACAGCTTTGGTTTAAGAAAGATTTAAGCAAGCGTTTAAGCAAGGCTGTGCGGCATTTTTAAAAGGGGGAAATATTTATGGATTACACTACTTACATTAAGCCTGAACTTCTGGTGCTGATTCCTGCGCTGATTTTTGTAGGCTATTGCCTGAAAACCAGCGCCGCCGTAAAGGACAAGCTGATTCCTGCGCTGCTGGCCGCCGCTGGCGTTGTTCTGGCGGCTGTTTATGTGCTGGCAACCACCAATATTGCCGCACCGCAGGACGGCGCACAGGCCGTTTTTACCGCCATTGTGCAAGGATTGCTGTGTGCTGCCGGGGCTGTGTTTGGTGACCAGATCGTGAAGCAGCACCGCAAAGACGAATGATTGCGAGGTGACGGCGCATGGCCAAGTGGAATACAGTAAAGGATAACAAAGGCAATACTTTTGTGAGCGCTGGCGGCACACTGTGGCCTACGATTGGCGGCGGTGGTGCGAGTCTTAGCTACGGGAGCAGCGTAAAGAGCAATGGCGGCGGGCAGAGCAGCGGTGCATCTTCTGGTGGCGGCGGCGCACCGGCTGCTGCCGTAGCTACTCCAGTCAGCGCAGCGCCCGCGGCGAGCGGCGGCAATGCATACGATAACATCCGCAGTGCATATGAGAGCGCATTGGCGGAGCAGCGCAGGGCCAGACAGAGAGCCTATGATGCAGCCGTTTCGGCGCAAAGAGCCGAATATGATGCCAATGTTGGCAAGGTGAACAGCCAAGCCGACAAGGCGCTGCGGGAGGCATATATCAATAAAATGCAGACCCAGCGCACCATGGGCCAGCAGATGGCCGCACAGGGCCTGAACGGCGGCTACAGCGAAACCACGGCAGCAGGGCTGCAGAACAATTATGGCAATGCCAGAAATGCTCTGGAAACAGAGCGCGGAAACCAGCTGAACGATTTGAACATCACGCTGCAGAACAATCTGGCTGCGGCCAGAAACATTCTGGACAGCGGCACTGCGAGCGACTACGCCCAGTATCAAACCAACATGGCGAATCTGTACGCTAACAACCCAGTGCAGACCATGAGCCTTGAACAAAACGGCGCTGGAATCGGCAACAGCGGAGCAACTTTGTATCAGTTGTATCAGCAGATGGTGGCGGGCGGTGCGACCCCGACAGAAGCTATGAGCTATTTAAAAAAGTCTGGGTATGATCTGTCTCAGCTTTTTGCCGGGTAATAAACGCAGAGAAAAGGCCCTGCCGTATAAATAAGGTACGGCAGGGCTCTATCCTATAAAAAGGAGATAACGGAATGCGAAACAACATCAGTGGTGCGCAGGCTTATAGAAATGCTTTGCGGCAGCAGTATCAGCAGCAGGTGAATGCAGCGGTGCAGCAGATTGCGGCACAGCGGGCGGCTGGACAGCAGGCCATGGGAAATACCTATCAGCAGTTGAAACCGACCGTGCAGGACAATCTGGGCGGGTTTGCCGGTGCTATTGACACCTACAATAAAAATCTCAAAGCCGAATTGGAAGCCCAGCAGAAAGCCGAACAGGCCGCTCAAAAGGCATGGGCTGCGCAGGCTGTGAAGGATATCAAGGCTGCACGAAAATCCACCACATCCACAGGATCCACCAAAGCCGCCGCGGATGCCGCCAGCGAGGAAAGCTCTGCTGCTGAAAATTCGGATTCTCTGTTTGGAACTCCCGGCAAGGACAGCAACAGCAAGCCCGAAAAGGAAGATGAGGAAGAAAAAAAGCCCGGCTTGAGCGCAAGGGCTTTCGGTGCATTGGGCAGTTTGCTTTCTGCAAAGAACGATGGAGAAAATTCATATCTTGAAAACGGGTATAAGCAGGATACCGAGAAGAATGAAAAGAAGCTGAAAAATGAGGATAAGGCCGAAAAGCTGCGCGAGCTGAACCGCAAACAGGCTAAGGGGCGCGAGGAAAGCCGGGCGGCGAGAGAAACCAATGCGGGCCTTTTGAATAAGAGCAAACTGAACGATTCGGAAAAAGCTGAGATTTACACGCGTGTGAATACTTGGGCTGAGAACCCGGAAAACAAAAGCCTTATGACCGCGCTAAAAATGGCCAAGGCCAAAAACCGGGTTGGTGATCTTTTGGCAGCCGGGTACACAAACCAACAGCTTGACGAAGCGAATGAAATGCTTAAACTTTACCAGAAAATGGGTATGGGGCAAGTGCTGAAAGAGCGTGTTGGCGGCACAGCAAAGGGCACAGTGAAAACGACTGTAAGCGCGGGCATGATGGGCGCAGACTCGGCCATGCAGACTGCGGAAAATGCCGTTGCCAGTGTGAACAACGAAGAATACCGCAATGCTGTAAAGCAGCAGAATTCTGCGCTTTTGAAGATGCAGACGATGGAAGATCAGGGGCTTGCCTATGCATACAACGAAAAGGGGCAGGTGCTTGGCGAGACTCAACAGTATAAGGCACTGCGTGAGCAGTTTGAAAATGCAAAAGCTGTAACGGATAGCCTGAGCAGTGTTATCAATCGACCGGTAAGCAAGGACACGAGCGGATACAAAATGTATCAAAGTGCGCAGGAAGATTTGGCACGCTCTGACCTTGGACTTGATGCCGGGACAAAAATGCTGAAAGGCGCTGCCACGAGCGCCGCTGAAAACATTGCCATTGCAGCGGTAAACCCGGCATTGGTTTTGCCTGTGTTAAGCGCGCAGGGCGCTGCTGGCGGCATGGCGAACAGCATTGAAAAGGAAGCACCTGCCGTTAATACATTGGCCAACGGCGCGGCTAAATTCATGGCCGGTTGGGCGATCAACAGCGTTGGTGTTGAACAGATGCTGGACACCATGGGCGCAAGCGGCGCACGAAATACCATTGCAGCGCAGATTGTGCAGTCTATCAAGAATAACAGCAAGCTGGCACAGACAAACCCTGCGTTTTATGCGGTGCTGATGGGTGCCGGTGATAACGGATTGCAGAGCTTTGCGGAAACATGGGCAGACCGAGCGATTGATCTTGCCACCAATACGGCTGAACCCATGAGTTTGCAGGAGCTTGCGGTGCAGAGTTTGCAGGAAGCTGCCAGCGGAGCTTTGGGCGGCGCAATGACGGCAGTTGCTGGCCTTGGCGTGAATGCCGGGCGGCAGGCGCTGTATAACAAAGTAGCGGGCAATGCCGAAACCGCACAGCAAAATGTGCAGACCGAAACCGCAGAAAAAGTCGCTGATAATCGTGCGCCTGTTGAGCAGAACCCCACCGGGCAGAATACAGCGGTGCAGGATGTGATCAACAATCTTACCACCGGCGAAAACGGCGGCAACGGAAACACGAACCGAACGGCAAAGGCGTTTTATTTAAATGTAAGCCCGGAAACTGCACAGAAGAATGCGGAGAATCGTGCCGCCTTGGCCGCTGCTCTTGGTGTGGATGAATCTGCTTTGCCCACCAACAACAAGGAAATGCGGCAGTTTATCCAAGGGCTGAAGCCAAATGATTTTGGCAAAACCAACAATTATGTTGGTGAAATCGATGCCATGATGGAGCAGAAGCAGCAGGAAAACGCAGAAATCCGTGATAATTCTTGGAACGGCGAAAATCTTAGCGGTGAAATCAGCAAAATGGCCGGTATCCCTGCCAACAATAAAGAAGCTGACCGCGCAGTGGAAACCATGCGCGAAAGTTGGATCAGCGATGAAGCTGAATCGCTGTACCGCAGCAGCAATCAGGCTGGCGATCCTGCGTTTACCAGAGCTTTTGATCAGGCGTACAGAGCCGGTTTGGATGGCAACGCACAAAACAAAAACACGGCGGCCTATGCTATGACTGGCGAACAGGCCCGGGAGATCGTTGACAAGGCATACCAGCAGGGCCGTGTGGATCGTATTGCACAGAACCATGCGGATGCCGCTGAATTTGTGCCGGGCGAGGTTTTGAACGCCAAGCACAATAAAGACCTTCTTTTTGTGGACAAGCCCAAGGATAATGGCGCACAGCGAGCCGGAAAGATTGTAGAAAAAATCGCCAAAGCGCAGGGAAACCGGAATGTTTTCTGGGTAGAGGATGCACCTTTTAATGGTAAAAAGGATGGCAGCGGTAACATTTACCTGAATGCAAACCTTTCCAGCGGCGAAGCTGTTCGCACATACTTTGGACATGAGATTACACATATTGCCGAAAGCAGCAAATTCTATAAGGATCTGAGCAAATTCATTCAGGATTCTGAAACTGGCAAGGAATGGGTGCGCCAGCGTGGATTTGACAGTTTCGATGAATATGCTGAGGCGAAGTATCGGGTTTATGCCGACAAGGCAGACCAAACCGGCAATGAATCGTATCGGCTTGCTTCCATGGACGAAGCCATGCAGGAAGTTGTTGCGGACTGGTGCGGCGAGAACCTTTTGGGCGATTCTTCCATCAGCGAGCGGGCGATCCGGGAACTGTGCGGCGAAAACCGCAGCTTTGCAACCAAGGTGAAAGACTTTTTGGCTGATATGGTCGAGAGGTTTTTGGGCACAAGCGAAGAGGACGAGCTGCGCCACGCACTGGATCTGTTTGAAAAAGCGCTGGGCGATAGCAATAGTTCTTCCTCTGATAAAAATAGTGTTGGCTCAAAGGGCGAAAATGCACGATTCAGCTATAGTGGGGACTTAATAGATGATGTTGGTATAAGCCGCCGAGAATACAGGATGTTGCAATCGGAGCTTATGACGAGATATAATACCTATAACCAAATGCACAATGGTGCCGACTGCATTTCTACAGTGGACAAAGATTATTATTTGAACATTGAAAACGGTGCGGTCACGGTCTACAAAGTTGTTGAGCACAACGATGAAAATTTAGAGAGGTATGTAAATGAAAGAATCGGATTTGAGGAAAAACCAGCAAGCGGACGACGATCTGATAACATTACTCAGGGCAGCGGGGATAGAAGTCGAGGATATAAAGGCTATACTGAGATTGCTGATTCCGTTAGAGAAGCAAGTGGATATGATCCGCTGGATGCTAAGCAAAAAGGAAGCTCCATCACGACAGGAATGTTTGACGATGGCACTGAAACTATCGGATTAAAGCGACAGATTTTAGATGACCGCTTTGGGAGAAATGGCTGGAGGGGTTCTGCAGAGAAAAACGCAACTAATGGTAGCAGCAATTCCCTTTCCACGGATAGCAAGGCAGAGGCTGTTGTTTCGGACAAAAACGGCAATGCTGCAGCGGAGCATATTCGTTTTTCCCTTTCCGATACCGACAGCGATGGAAATACGCTTACAGAACAGCAGCGAAGCTACTTTAAAGACAGCAAAATCGTAGATGAAGACGGGAATCTTAGGGTGGTCTATCATGGATCCAGCGAAAACTTCAACACATTTGATGTATCCAAAGGCCGCGCAAACATGGATATTCAAGGATCGTTTTTCAGCCCCTGGGATATTGATGCACAAGGCTATGGGGATAATGTAAGAGCATTTTACCTGAACATTAAAAAACCAGCCCCGGAAGGCGTAGCTTATAAAGCCTTGAATGCACATAAAGGCGAAAACGGTGCCGGAATTAAAGCCCGTGAAGACCTGATCCGGATGGGATATGACGGTGTAAATAATAGCGATGAAGAGTATATTGCATTCTATCCAGAGCAGATCAAACTGGTAGACAATGAAAAACCCACAAAGGACAGCGACATTCGCTATTCCATCGTACAGAAAGACACCATCAGCAAGAAAAACCGAGAGCTTGCACGACAGAACCAGAAGCTGACCGAACAGAACGAGCGTCTGAAAACCTCCATTGGCATCCTGAAGGGCGAATTCAAGCGCAGCGCCGGGCACAAGATCGCTGATCAGAGCATGAACCGGCTGGTTTCTCGCCTTAAAGGCCAGAACAAGAGCACCATCGAGCGAGAAGTGCTGAAGCAGAAGCTGACCAAACTGTTTGATTATGTGCAGAATGCGGAAACCAACGAGCTGAACTTTGACGATGTGATGGATGTGACCGCAGACATTGCAAAGGACATTTTGAGCAACAGCCGCGACACCGGCGAGATCTTGCGCGAAAGCGACACCAGATATCAAGAGCTTTACAAAAATCTTGGCACGATTGAGGTTACCGCAGAGGAAAAGGCCAGGATCGAGGCGGCATACGGGAAAGCGCAATTTGGCAAGATCAACGGCATCAAAATCAAGGTTGTCGATAAGGCGCGAAGCCTTGAGGATGTGCTGCACAACGACCTTGCGGCATCTTATCCTGAATTCTTCTCGGGTGATATTGCAAGCGCCGAAGATGTGTTTGACCGCATGGCACAGGTGCGAAGCGCCTTGAACGACCCCGTGCTTGACAATAACAGCGGCATGAGCTTTGACGAGATGGCCTACAGCCTTGCCCAGCAGATCTGGGACGAGTATCTGGATATGCCTGATACCAGAGCAAAAACCTATGCTGATAAGCAGGCAGATAAGTTTAAGGCGGCAAAAGAGGAATTCCGTGCCCAGCTGGAAGCCCAGCGGGCAGAAGCCAAGGCTGAGTATGAGCAGAGCCTTAAAACCGTGCAGCGTGAAAACGCGGCAGCCATCGAACAAGTGCGCGGCGAAACTATTGGCCTGAGAAAACGCTTGGCAAAAGCCAATCAGGAACTTGCAGACCTTAACAAGCGTGCTGCATCGCAGGAAAAGACTATTGGCAAGCAGGCCGAAACCATTACGGAAAATAAGCAGAAGATGCGCGATTTGCGCAGCGAAAGCAAGGAAGCCGAAAAGGCTGCCCGGCGAAATGTGAACACCGCATATGATTTTGGCGTTGCTGATCAGCGAGCTGTTGGTGATGCAAAAATTGCCGCAAAGCAAAAGCAGATCTATGCGCTGAAAGCGGATATCAAAGACCGACAGCAGAAGATGCGCGATTTGCGCAGCGAAAAGAACCAGAAGATCCTTGAAACCCGTGCCAAGTATCGCGGCATGATGGATAAGCAGCGCGAGAACCGGGCAAAAACGGAACTCCGCAACAGGATCAAGAAAAATGGCATGGCGCTTGCATCGGCTTTGGCGAAGCCGACAAAGAGCAAGTATGTGCCGAAGGAGCTTGTGCGCACCGCTGCAGACCTGTGCGATATTATCGAAAGCACTGCAAGAACCGGCAAGTCGCGCGGAACACAGTATCAGCAAAAGCTGGCAGACCTTAGAACGCTTTACACCCAGATGAAAAACAGCAAGGATTTCGACATTTCCTCGGAGTATCAGGCCGATGTGGATGATATGATTCAGGAGCTGAATCAAAAGGCTCTTAGTCGGAATCCCAATGCAAGAACTGCTGACACGGTTACCGAGGTGCAAAGCAAGGTTTTGTCTGCCGGGCAGTTTGCTGATCGCTCGCTCAACGACCTTACCACAAGCGAGCTGGCCATGCTGAACAATGTGATCTCCGCAATCAAAAACACGATCAGCAAGGCCGGTCAGGCACACACAAAGGCGTATACCCTCAGCCTGAGCGAAACCAGAACCAAGGCTGCGAACGAAGTAAAGGCAGGGCATCGGCTGAACCCGAAAAACAAAGCGGAACAGTCGATTACAAATCAATTTTTGAATTACATGACCCCGCTGCGGCTTTTCCGATATATTGGCGGCTACAGCGGAAACGGTGCTGTTCAGCAGATGTACAATTCACTGAACGATGCTGCTGTGGAAACATCGGCCATTGAGCTTAAGGGCAACAGCTTTTTCTCGGATATCGCCAGCGACAGCAAAAATCTTTCCAAATTCTCTGGATCTGGCGCGGATAAGATCAAGTTGCAGACCCGAAACGAAACGCTGAATGATGTGGAAGTAGAAGTGACACCCGCCATCATGGCCAATATGCTGGATGTGTGGGCACACAACCCGGAAGAAGTAGAGCGGAGCGGATTTGTAATTCCCAACCTTGCTTTGTATCACAATGGCATGACCAAGCAAGCCTATGCAAACGGAACGGTAATCAAGCCGTCTGCGGAGCAGTGGCTGCAGTGGAGTGCCGACAGCACGATGTACAGTGATTACGCAAAGCAATGGAGCAAGGCATTGAGCGAGCAGAATGCGTTTATTGCGCCGAAAATGCGTGAAACGCAGCTGGATATTCAGGGCTTTACCAACATCGGAGAGGGAGATCACCGCACACTGTATCGTGATAAGAGTTATGTTAAGGGCACAACTGAAATCGTTGGCGGCGGCAAGACCTTGGTGCATGACGGCTTCACAAAAAACCGTGTAGAGGGCGCAAGGCAGCCTCTGTATGCAATGGACATTACCGAGTTTGCAAAAAAGACCGTGCATGATACCAGCGTTTTTGCTGGCATGAGTGCAGCGCTTTTGGATTTTTCCCGTATCTATGACGGCCCTGTTTTTACCGGACAGGTGGACATGGACGGTGACCCCATCAGCAACAAGACCCTTGCTGGCATGATCGAGCAGCAGTACACCCCGACGGCAACCAATTACATTAAAAACCTGCTGGATGATATCCGGGAGCAGCCGAGAGCCGACCAGTCCGCCGCATTGGGCAAGCTGCTTGGCAATGTCGCCAGCGCGAGTTTGAGCATGAATGTAATCGGCACACCCATCAAACAGAGCCCTTCGTTCTATGCTGCCAGCAGTGTAATCGGCCTTAAGCCGTTGCTGAAAACCAATGCTCAGCTGACCAAACAGTACGCCATCACCCCTGAAGAAATCATGCAGTATACCCCGCTGCTTGCCCTGAGAAATGAGCAGGGCGGCAGTCAGGAGCTTGCTGCTCTGAAGCGCGGCACCGGGAAGATTGCCGGTTTTACAGCAAAACTGCCCGGCACCAAGCTGATCAGCTGGGTGGATATGCATACCGTAAAAGCCCTGTGGGCAGCCAGCGCCGATTATGTGCATAGCAAGAATGCCGCGCTTGATGTGGACAGTGCTGAATTTAAGCAGGAAGTGGCAAAGGTGTTCAATCGCTGCGTACAGGAGACCCAGCCGAACTACAGCACACTGCAGCGCAGCGAAATGCAGCGAAGCGGAAATGCGTTTTACCGTATTCTCGGCCAGTTTAAAACGCAGCCGATCCAGAACGGCAACATTTTGTTGGATGCTTACCTTAATATGAAAGCCAATAAGGGCAGCAAAACCGCAAGCAAGGAATTCGGCCAGGCACTTGCAGGGCAGACCTTGAGCCTTGTAGCATTTGTTGCCTTTGGCAATCTTGGGCGGCTGATCATGCACCAGTTTAAGTATTGGATAGACCCGGACAAGGAAGAAGTGACTGCGGAGCAGGTGGCAAAGGCGTTCGGCTCTGATGCTTTGAGTAGTGTGCTTGGCATGATTCCCGGCGGCACGGAAGCTCTTGAAATCGTACAGGGATACGATTACAGCAATGTGACCACAAGCTTCATCAACGATTTTGTTGATAGCAGCAAGCGCGTTTATGATAACTTCCCGAAAATCTTCGATGAGGAGCTTTCGGATGCCGAGCGCGAAGCCGCAAAGAACAAGGTGTTGAAGGGTGCCGCAAAGATCATCGACCTTACCGGCCTTCCCGCCAGCACCAGTGTGCGCCTTTCGGATGCAGTAAATGGCTGGTATAAGGATATTACTGCAGGAGAGCTGAACAGCCAGCAGAAGCCCACAGAATCGGTGCAGAAGGCGCGGCTCTACAAGGCGTACATTAGCGGTGATGAAAAGCAGCGCACTCTTGCCTATGATAGCCTTATCGGTATGGGCGTGCGGGAGAACGAAATCAACAGCGCCATGATGACCAAACTCGGGAGCGAGGATGATATGAAGCAAGCTGCGCAGCAGCTCGCTGATAACTTCCTTGAATCCGATGACGAAATCGAAGCTGTAATTTCCAAATATGCGGATATGGGCTTTAGTGAATACCTTGTGCGGAACAAGGTAAGCAGCATGGCCGATAGCATCGTTTCAAAGGAAACCGAGGAATCCAAGTATGAAATCCTCGACAATACCATGGATTATTTGGAATCCAACGATATCTACAACTGGCTTGGCGAAGAAGATCGTGCAGCTGTGCAGCAAAGCGTTTCTGGTGATGCTGCCAAGATGGCAAAACAACAAGCTGGGTATGAGCAGAAATATTCTGAAGGCGAAAAATATCTTGCAAAGGTTTCCGGCGGTGACAGTGATGCCTATATGAAATTGCGTGCAGCTTATATTGCAGCAAATCGAAAAGCGACAGTGTATGGTAAATCCGATAACGATTCCAAAAACTTTTACAATGCGGTTACCGGCAGCGCGTACAGCAAATCCTTAAAATCCGCACTTCTGCAGGCCAAGAACGGGAATTCCAAACTTGTGGATGCGAGCGCTGATCAGATCCTTGCGTATTACGGAGCATCCACACAGGCCGACACGGACGGAAACAGCCGTGTATCACAGGATGAGTTTAAGGCTTATGTGCAAAAATCTGGCATGAGCCGCAGCGCTGCGGCTTATGTTTGGAGCATTCGCTGGCCCAAGGCAAGTAATCCGTATTTGTAAGGGAGAGATTTTATGAGCCATCAAGTCATCTGGACGAAATTCATCCTTGAGCGCTTTATCGATGTTGGAAATCTCACCAAAGAGGAAGAAGCCGTGATAAGAACCCGGGCCGCCGGTTGGACACGCACCGAGCAAAGCATGAAACTTGGCATGAGCCTTTCCACCATCGACCGTATTATTAAACGGCTGAAGGTGAAGTACGACCGAGCACAGAAGTATGATGTGCTTTTGCCGCCGAGAAAGCAATCTGCGCAGGAATTGTATATGGATGAAAACTAATATACTGCGCGTAAATTCTATTGACTTTTAGTATACAAAGAGTTATACTTTAGTCACGGGGACATGGTTGTGCATAAAACCTCCAGATTTTCATTCTTTTTCGAGATCCTTTCAAACAAAAAGGCCAGTGCTGGAAACAGCACCGGCCTTTTTGTTGTTCCCGGCAAATTACCGGCAAGTTAAATTTTTACGAAAAATCAAATTATTTCTTTATGGAAACTTTAACAGAAGTCTTTTTTGCAAAATATTCAGGATCGTATTTTCTGCATTTTCTCTCCAATTTTTGAAAATCGCAGCAAATCTTTTTATAAAGTGGAATTTTCTTTTCAGTTGCTTTTTGATATGTAGTTTCTGCTCTTCTTAAAATGACATCTTTGTTCTTTTCGCAGAAGTTAAGCTGATTGATTAGCAGCATTTTATACTTTTGGTCTGAAATGGTCTGTATATCAAAATCAATCAAGCAACTGGGGATAACGGGAATCATATTATTGAAACCCATGATGCCCAATGTGCCGCCGTCCAATTTTAATACAGGGCCACCAGACTTTATATTTTCGTGATTCGGCTTTGGAGATTCCAGCGGAACATAATAATCAACACCATTGATGGATAAAACAATTCCTACATATGGTCGGCGTTGCCCCTTGTTGAATTGAACTTTGCTATCGATGCTGTGCAAATATGATACATAATGTTCGTTAATATGATATAGCCGAAAACTTTGCATTTTACGCTCCTTAGCAGAAAAGCACGGAAAGAAAACCTCTCCGTGCTTTTTTGATTCCCTACTTTATGGTAAGGGCTCACCACTTTTTTAATTCTCTTATTACGGAAAGAGCTAACCGCTTTTTTAATTCCCCAATTATAAGGCGTAGGGCGGGGCTCCCCTCTTTGGTGGCGATAAAATTGGACAGTGCTAATTTTATCTTGCAGGGATAATCCCTGTAAACATATTATACTGTGCTGGTAGAAAATATGCAAGTGCAATAGTTAGCACGCACAGAAATTTTACAATCCTTTTAATTTATCCAGCAGCGCCTTTCGTGCCTGCTCAGTTTCAGAATCTGCATTGATTGGCTTTTGGGCAACGGGTGGGGCAGCAGCTTTTGCTTTATCACTGCCCATTCTGTTGCGGATGGCCGTTAAGCAATAGCCCTGCACTGATTCGCCAGCACTGGCGGCAGCTGCACGAATTTCCGCACCTTCTTCTTTCATTGGCTGCAAAACAATTCTATCTAATTTCGCTTGATGTTTTGCGTTTGCAATAGCCTTTTGATGGGTTAGAGCCATATATTTCACCACCTTTCTTATAATGAATTATAGCATATACACATGGGTATGTACACATGAAATATTGAACAAAAAACAATCGAAATTTTGTATAATATTTTCATGTGTATATGCTTGACATATCATGTGAACATGACTATAATTAGAAGCATTGAGGGGGTGAATAACAGAAAATCTCCACTCTGCGACAACTTGCGAGGTAGGCGCAGAGTGGAGACCCACACCAGAGGTTTCCCTTTGGTAAATTCATTATATCAAAGTTGGAATCCTCTTACAATAGAAAAGAGGTTAAAATGAATACTGTTGATGTTATCAAGAATCTGGATATTTTCGACTGCATCGAAGATTTAGACGATGCCCTTGCACTGGTGGAGGTGTTTGAAAGCGTTGCTTCGATAGAATAACCTTTTACTCAATTTTGAGTAAAACCTCAAATAAAACCATTGACTTTCTGTGTACACAAGTATATAATATGCGTGTACACAAAAAGTGAGGTGATGATATGTCGCCACGTACAGGCAGACCGAAAGCCGAAAACCCGAAAGATATTCAGCTGAAAATCAGAGCGGATGAACAGACAATGCGCGATTTGGATTTTTGCTGTGAATGTTTAAACAAGAATCGCAGTGATATAATCCGGCTGGGCATTCAAAAGGTTAAAGCCGAGGTAGAAAACAAAAAATAATAGGTAAGCAGCCCCTACCACAGTTCGCTTACCTATTACCACCACAAGAAAGACTTCTTGCTAAATACATTATAGCAATTTTAGTCTTTCTTTACAAGAGAAAGAAGAACATAAAATGAATACTGTTGATGTTGTCAAGAATCTGGACATTATAGACTGCATCGAAGATTTAGACGATGCGCTTGCGCTGGTTGAGGTGTTTGAAAGCTGGCTCGATGATCTGACCAATGTTTCGGATACGCTTATCCGGCCGGAAAATCTGCCCGCTTGGAAGTACAGCGATTTGCCTACATACTTCCGCACGCTGGGCATTGCCCGGCAGAAAATGCTACAGCTTTCTGACCGCTTGGCGAAAGCAGAAGATGGAAAGGCGGTGATCCTGTGAACGCTTTGATTCCTGTGAACTATGATAATCCGGAGTGCCCCACCGTGAGCGGGCGTGAGCTGCATGAATTCTTGGGCGTGAAAGCAAGATACAATGACTGGTTTCTTCGTATGGTTGAATACGGCTTTGAGGAAGGAAAAGACTTTTGCTCATTTTTGAGCGAAAGTACCGGAGGCCGTCCGAGCACCGACCACCAGCTGACCATTCCCATGGCAAAAGAGTTGTGCATGATTCAGCGCAACGAGCGCGGCAAACAGGCACGGCAATACTTCCTAAAAGTTGAGGAGCAATGGAACAGCCCCGAAGCTGTTATGCGCCGGGCGGTGCTGATTGCGCAGCGCAAGAATGACCAGCTGAAAGCGGAGAACAAATTGCTGGCCGCCGACAACGAGCGCATGAAGCCAAAAGAGATCTTTGCAGATGCGGTATCTGCCAGCCAGAACAGCATTCTGGTGGGCGAGATGGCAAAGCTCTTGCGCCAGAATGGCGTTGAGATGGGGCAGAATCGCTTTTTTGAATGGCTGCGGCAAAACGGATACCTTGTCAATCGGCGCGGCACAGACCGCAATATGCCCACGCAGAAGGCAATGGAAATGGGTTTGTTTGAAATCAAAGAAACTTCCATTACGCATTCTGACGGGCATATCAGTGTGACCAAAACCCCGAAAATCTCTGGCAAAGGGCAGGTTTACTTTGCGAACAAGCTCTTGAATAGAAAATTGTCGAAAACCTGATAGTTAATTGACAGAAACCCGGCGGGAAAACGAGAGTTTTCTTGCTGGGTTTTCCTTTATTATTAAGGTAAGCAAAGGAGCGCTTCTTTATTACCTTAATAAGGAGGAAAATTTTTATGAGTGAAATGATTCCTGCAAGCCGTGGTGTTGCCAATGCTGGCCTGACCACCGGCGTGATCGGCACTGCTCTGGGTGCGTTGAATGCGCTTGCCGGTTTGGGCGGCGCCGCCGTGGCCGGAACTGTCGTGCGTGACAACGATGATCACCCTGTAACTCGCCACGAGCTTGACCTTATCCGCGAGCTGCAGAACAAGGATGCCGCTCTGGCGATTGCCGAAAGTGAGAAATACACCGACAAGAAGATGGTGGAAGTCTATAACGCTCTGAATGCGCAGGACAAGGCTATCCGTGCTGATGTTGCCGCAAACTACCGTGAATTCCGAGATTTCACTGATCAGCAGAGCACCTATAACGGTGTAAACACCGCTACGCTGGGCTGTATGAAGAACCAGATCGATCAGCTGCTTGGCCTTACCAAACTGGTGATTCCCAACGGCAGCTGCTGCCCGGGCTGGGGCGCAGTTGAGGTAAAGCCCGCAACGACTACTACCACCACTCCCGCCACTGGCGGCTAAACTATTGATTGGGCGGGGCAAGCGCCCCGCCCTTTCGGCTATAAAGGGGGCTGACCAATGAAAAAGAGTTTCGCACAGGTTGAACAAGCCATTATCATGTATGCAAAAAATGAGTGGCTTGATAAGCTACAGGGGTTGAACAAATGGCTTTTGCTGGGCGCGACAGGAATTGCAGCGGCAAAGGCCGAACAGATTGCAGATGCTATCATGCACAGCCCTCTGGCACGCGCTGTGGTGGACGATGACGGCATGATTGATGTGGATATTATATACCAGCAAATGATTGCTGCAGCGGAAACCACAGGCCCTGTGACACAAAATATACCAATGATCGGAGCCGTGAAGTTTGACCGCTCTGATATCGAAAAGCTGTACACCATGATTCAGAACCAGTGAGGTGAGATTTGTGACGAAAAACGAAATGAAAGAAAAGGCTCAGGAAGAAATCCGGGATGCTCAAAATTATTTTGAGATTGCAGAACAGATGGACGATAAAGAAATGGCCTGCGAGTTCATCACCATGGGGAAAGAAGAGCTCGGCCATGCTGGACGGCTGTATGGGATGGCTGCAAGGTGGTAAATATGCGCTCAAAAAGTGCGTGAATTTTGCGTAAGTTGCGTGAATTTTGCGTAAGTTTTTAGCCCTTTTTTGCCCTGTTTTGCAATGTTTTGCAATGCGAAAAAATAAAAGAAAAGCACGAAAATCCGTTTAATTGTCGGAAATTCGTGCTTTTCTTCTTTGGTGCGGATGAAGGGATTTGAACCCATTTTTAAAAACGATTTAACGCTGCATTATTGCTGCTGCGTAATTTGTGCGGAAACCTTATTGATTTCGGAGTAGCTTTTTAACAGCGCCTGTTCCCGTATGTGAGTGTAGTGTTTTATGGTGGTTTGAATTGATTTGTGGCCTAAAATTTTTTGCCCGATGTACTCCGGAATGTTTGCTTCCACGCAAGCTGTGGCCATCAGGTGCCTGAACTGGTGCGCCGTGATCGTTGCCCGGTATTCGGTGATCATGTAAATTTTTCCGTTACGCTGCGGGCGTTTGCTTGGAATTTTTATTTCTCTCGCAAGGCCGATTTCCCTGCAATACATTTGCCAGCGCCGCTCATAGGCCCGTGCCGTTAAAGGTTTATCACTACGGGAAACCACGAAATCGTCTTTCTTTAAACCGGCCACAGCGGCAAGTAGTATCGGTCGAAACTGGTTTAGGATAGGAATTTCGCGCACACCGGCTTCCGTTTTCGGCTCTTTTAGTACAGGTGTGCTGCCTCTCCATTGTACACTCTTACCGATTTTAATTGAGCCTTTGCAACCGTATAGATTGCGGTCAAAGTCAATGTCCGAAACCTGTATTGCCATTATTTCGCCCAGTCGTGCGCCGGTAAACGCAAACAGGCACGGCACAATGCCAAACCCGTCTGTGTGCTGCATGACGGCTATTACAGCTTCTTCCGGCACAGGCTGCCGTACAACCGGCGCTTTGCCTTTTGCGGGTTTTACAATTGCAGCCGGGTTATAATCAGTTCCATCCGCGAAATTTCTGTAATTGAAAATATTACGCAAAACCGTTCGCTCGTGGATAATTGTCTTGCTGGAAAACCCCTGTTTTGCCATCTTCTCGTAAAGGCAAGTTATATCTATTGGTCTTATTTCGTTCATGTGATATCCGCTGAACTCATTTAAGGCCGTTTCGAGCCTCGCTTTGTATGATCGCATCGTGGAGTATGACAAGGTTTTCTCCGCACTGCGATACCATTTTTTGGCTACATCCTCAAACAACGGGCCTTTTTCTTTTTCTTCCGCTTCTTCTGCCTGTTTCGCAAGCCAGTCTTTCAGCTTCTTATCAATTTCTGCACAGGTTTTTCCGCGCAGCATACAGCGCTTTCCGGCTATACGCTTATCAAAAACATAGATGCCATTTTTATTTTTGTTGTATTTCGCCATAAGCATCACCTCGAATATTCACTGCGCCTTAGCTGTGCTGCCTTTTGCCCGGCGATATGAGCCGAGCGCAGGTTGCCAATGTTCGGCTTTGCGGTTTCAGGATCAATCAAATCCCCGGTAGCGGCTTCCAGCTCATAATTCTCTATCACCAGCCTGCACACTGCCGCTCGGCTTCGCATAGAGCAATGCGCATTCGCTGTGTATTCGTCCAGCATAGATGGCCAGTCACTGCCATGCTGGCCGAAAATCAGGAAGGCAAGTTTATCTACTTCGCCAGGCGGGCAGTCGGCCAAATATTTAAATAGCCCATTGCGGCGCTGTTCCACATCGGCGGTGCTGCCGTCAAAGACGCAGTACAGCTCCGGGTTAGCCAAACGCAGCATATCTCGAAACCAATTCATGCCTAAAGCCCGATACCATTCTATGAAATCTTCCAGTGTTGGAGCTCGTTTCGCGGATTCTAAGCGCTGCACTGTGCTTATGCTTACATTCAGCAGATCGGCAAGCTCTTCCTGACTTTGCCCGCTCCGTTTTCGTGCATCCAGCATAAGCCTTGCTATTCGTTTGGCATCACTTAACATATAGAATCCCTCCTTTAATCCATATATGAAAAGGGCGGTTTCAGCTGCCATTCAAATCTGACAGGAAACTTCCCTCAAATCACATCAAATCTGCTATGGCGCTTTTCTCGCAATCACGCTATAGTAAGCTTAGTAAAGCTCTTATAAAGAAAGCGAGGAACTTATGAACCATGACCCTAAAACAATGGACGATTTAAGCGAGATTGAACGGAAAATTATAATTGAAATACGAAAAGGGAACAAAGAACTTGAGGAATTTCTTAAAGGAATTTAGCTTTTACGAAAAGCAGCCAACCAAGATAAAACATGGTTGGCTGCTTTTTTTATCCAAAGCATCTGGAACAAGCTGTATATCCGTTCGCAATGGCATCGGATTTACTAATTGGTATTCTACTTTTTAAGTAACTGCACCATGATTTATGGTATTTTGAACCTGTTTTTGTGATATAAACCGTTTCGCTTTGCTTGTTTGAACTTGAACTGGTGGATTTGCCAACATTGAACTTTGAGTATTTCTGATACCATTGACTATATGTGTAGTATCCATAATCCGAACCGTATTTTTCAAAATAGCTATCCAGATTATCGATTACATCACTCTCAAGGACATAACCATAATCGCCCGCGTAGTCATTGACAATAGCTTCACGGTCTTCATCTGTTACAAACCATGTACAGCCGGACAAAAGAACGGAAGCCAAAAGAACTGATAAAACCTTTTGTGCTTTTTTCATGCGTGGTCAACTCTCTTCTAATAATGTAAGAACAATATTCTTGTTCTTCTGGCTTGCCTTGCGATAATTTTTAATCAGTTCAATTTCTTTAGGTGTAAGCGTTCTGTACACATACAGCGCTTCCACCTGATTTTTTATTTCATCGCTGGATTCTCCGGCAAAGCCGTCAAAGGCGGCGACATCAGTGATTTGCTCTTGTTCCGGCTCTTCCTTTTGATCGGTTTTCCCTAAAAGGTAATCAGCAGAAACTCCATAAAAAGAAGAAATTTCATTCACATAGCGCTTATAAGATTTATTCCTGCCATTCAGCCAGTTTGTAATTACATTTGGGTGAATTCCCAGATAGTCGGCAAGTTCTTTTTTTGCGCCGTGCTTTGTTCCGATACATTCAACAATTCTTTCGAGCAATATATCCATATCAAACCACCTGTTTTTTGTGCAAAGTGACAAAACCAAACAAAACACGCAAAATTGTATTGACACCAAACAAAATGCGTGGTATGCTATGGTCATTCCAAACAAAAACAAACAAAAAACCAATCTTGTTTGGATTTCTTTCGAATGTATTGTGACTTATTTGTTTTCCAACACCATAATATCACAATACAAAACAAAACACAACTATAAAAATACACAAAGAAAGGAGGAACAAATGGGCGAACTTTACACCTGCAAAGAGATTGCAGATCGCTATGGTGTCCAGCTTATCACTGTGTGGGACTGGATACGAAAGAAAAAACTCGGCGCCATCAAGATCGGAAAGGAGTACCGAGTAAGAGATGAGGACATTAAAGCGTTTGAGCATTCACGCTTAACAATCAAGAAAGGAGAATGACAATGAATTTTTATGTAAAGCTTGTGAATAGAACACATGAGGACGAAAGCCCGCTGGAACTGATTGAAAAAGCAGACCGGCAGTTGGGAGAACTGCTTGTAACGCTGCATAAACTGGCAGACATGAAGATTTTGCTGCAGGAAACAGAAACCCGCCAGATTAAGTGAAAAGGAGATGAAAGAATGAACGATTTGAAAATCTGGGAGAACCCGGAATTTGGAGAGCTGCGAATTGTTGAAATGAACGGCGACCCTTGGATGGTGGGAGTAGATGTAGCAAAGGCGCTTGGATACGCAAACACAAAAGATGCGCTGGCTTCTCATGTAGATGAAGAAGATAAGCGCATTATCCAAAGGTCGGAAAACGCTACCTTTGATATTCCGAACAGAGGATTGACCATTATCAACGAATCCGGCTTATACAGCTTAGTGCTTTCCAGCAAACTGCCGGGCGCAAAGCGGTTTCGCAGATGGGTGACTGGCGAGGTGCTGCCCTCTATTAGAAAGGACGGCGGATACATTAAGACCGCACCGGGCATGAGCGATGCCGACATTATGGCAAAGGCTATTCTGCTGGCGCAGAAAACCATTGAGGGGCAGAAAGCACAGATTGCTGAAATGACCCCGAAAGCACTGTTCGCGGATGCCGTGAGCGCAAGCAGCACTTCCATTCTGGTGGGCGACCTTGCAAAGCTGATTCGCCAGAACGGCATGGACATCGGCCAGAACCGATTGTTCGACTGGCTGCGGAATAACGGCTATCTTATCCGGGCCAAAGGCATGGGCTGGAATATGCCCACGCAGAGAAGCATGGATCTTGGCTTGTTTGAGGTGAAAGAAACTTCCATCACGCATTCGGACGGGCATATCAGCGTGAATAAGACCGTTAAGGTGACAGGAAAAGGGCAAATTTACTTTGTGAATAAGCTCGTACCGAAGAAAGGAGCATGAGAATGAAGAAGTATGAATTCACCGGGGAAGAAAAAGTGATCGATACCCACACGCTGCACCGCATTCGCGCTGTGCGCGATTTCGGCGCAGTAAAGGCTGGCGATCTGGGCGGATGGATTGAGGGTGAGGATAACCTTAGCCATGACGGCATGGCGTGGGTAGGCGGCGAGGCGCAAGTTACCGGGACTGCTCTGATAGAAGGCAATGCGCGGGTAAGCGGTAATGCGCGGGTAGGCGACAATGCGCGGGTAGGCGACAATGCGTTTGTAATCGATGCGGCGTTGGTATACGGCAATGCGCGGGTAACCGACATCGCGTTTGTAGGCGGCGATGCGCGGGTAGGCGGCAATGCGCGGGTAGAAGGCAATGCGCTTGTAGAAGGCAATGCGCTTGTAGAAGGCAATGCGCTTGTAGAAGGCAATGCTGATTTCTCGATTATCAGCGGCTTTGGTAGATTTTTCCGAACCACGACTTTTTTTCGCTGCCAAGACGGAAAAGTCCGCATGCAATGCGGCTGCTTTTACGGTGATTTGAAAGAGTTTCGCGCAAAGGTGAAAGAAACTCACGGTGAAAGAAAAATGGCGAAAGAATATCTGATGATCGCCGATTTGATGGAAATGCATTTCGCGAAAGAAAGGTGAAGCTTATGCGAATTAAAGACGGCGTTCCCGAAACCGCAGCAGCCTTGCGTGAGCGGTTCGGACGGGAGATGCTTAGCACAAAAGAGGTGGCAGAGGCCACCGGGCTGAGCGAATACACCGTCCGGCGAAAGTTCGCCGGATGGAATGGCCGGTTGATCGCCGTGGAAACGATTGCACGGCAAATCGTTGGTTAATGAAAGGAGAAGAAAAATGGAAAAGTCTTTGAAGTTTAGCGGCATCGTCCGCGTAACACCTAATGAAATCTCGCTGAGCGGCATCAGTTTGAATGATGCCGTGCGTAAAATGATGGGCATTGTTGCCTACGCGGATGTGCCATGCAAGCTTGTGATCACCACTAACCGCTATGACGATTGTTTTGAGATCAACGGCAAGGAGGTTGGCGAAGATGTGTAAGATTCTTGACGCGCTGAATGCCATCACCGGCGCAGTGCTTGGCACGAGCTTGGGCATGATCGTCTTTATCCCTGCAGCGTTTGCCGAGCGCGGCTATTGGGGTATGGGCGGCGAATGGATTCTGATTGCGCTGTGTGGCGCGATTGGGTGGCACATGGTTGAGAAGGAGAGGAATTAACGATGGAAAATGTGAAAATTGATATTCGAGTGAACCGTGACGAAGGTATGCACGTTGAGGCAGAAGGCACCAACGAGGGTATTTTGAAAAGCCTGGCACTGATTGCAATTAATGTGACTGCTAATATGAGCGTTGAGCATGAGATGATTTTGCGAAGACTGCTTTGCGATATGATCATGTCTGCACCAACCAATGAGGACTGATTGGTATGGGTAAGGTTTTGATCGCCTGCGAGGAATCGCAGACTGAGTGCACGGCCTTCCGTGCGCTGGGGCATGAGGCGTATTCCTGCGACATTCAAGAGCCGTCAGGAGGCCACCCGGAATGGCATATTCTTGGCGATGCACTTGCTGTCCTTAAGGGGGGGCAAGTGACCACTATGGACGGACAAAAGCATGATGTAGGGCAATGGGATTTAGTAATCGCTCACCCGCCTTGCACATTTATTTCCAATGCCGGGGCTTGCCGCCTTTACCCGAAGAAAGGCGTTCTTAACTTGGAGCGTTTTATAAAAGGACTGAAGGCGAAACTGTTTTTCATGGCGTTCTATCTTTACGGCTACTTTGGCGTTGGAAAAATCTGCATTGAAAATCCCGTTCCGAGTAAGGTTTTTGATATGCCTGAATATACACAGGCGGTGCAACCCTATGAATATGGAGACCCTTTTAGCAAGAAAACATTGTTGTGGGAGTTCGGGTTGAACCCGCTTGTTCCGACTAATATTCTAACTGATTATAAGCCCTTTGTTTCCTGCGGGACGAGTCGCTACAAAGGAAATTGTGACAAGGCCGGAGTAAGCAGAAAAGGCGGCGCAAGCAAGAGCAGAAGCAAGGCATTCCCCGGTATTGCTGAAGCAATGGCAGACCAATGGGGCAAATTATTGTAAATTCGTGCGGGTTTTCGCGCGAAAGAAAGGATCAAGCAATGAAAAATAAGGTTGAGATTGTGATCAGTGTTGATCAGCGCGGAACATTAAATATCAAAGCCATGGGCAGCGGCGTGGATATCGTGACAGCGCTGACGCTGGCCGTTATTGATATCACATCGAATATCGGCGGGAAGAAGGCTAAGGAGTTGCGCGAGAAACTTTGTGCGTTGGTTATGGCCTCGCCGGTCAAAGTGGACTTCACAAGCAAGGATTTAGAGCGGATCGTCGCGGAAGCCTTGAATCGCGTGAAAGGAACGAAAGAATGAACAAATGTTGTGAGAAAATCGTGGATATCTCGAAAATCAGCCATGATGAATGGCTGGATACGCGCCGCACCGGCATCGGCGGCAGCGACAGCAGCACCATTGTGGGGCTGAACCCCTACAACAGCCCATACGCGCTGTACCTTGATAAAATCGGAGACTGCGCAGAGAAACCCGACAACGAAGCCATGCGGCAGGGCCGTGACTTTGAGCAGTATGTCGCTGACCGCTGGATGGAAGCGACCGGGAAGAAGTGCCGCAGGAACAACTTTATGTGGCGCAGCACACGCTGGCCTTATATGCTGGCAGACATTGACCGCGAGATCGTGGGCGAGAACGCCGGGCTTGAATGCAAAACCACCAGCGTTTTCAATAAATCCGATCTTGCCGGTGGAGAAATCCCGCAAACTTACTACGTGCAATGCCAGCATTACATGGCTGTTCTGGGGTTCGACAGAATGTATCTGGCAGTGCTTGTACTTAACAAAGGGTTTTATCATTTTGTGATCGAGCGTGACGAATCCGAAATTGAAGCGCTGGCAGCGGCAGAGGGCGAATTCTGGCAGTGCATTACCAACCAGCAGCCGCCCGAGGTTGACGGCAGTGAAGCGACCGTCAACGCTATCAAAAAAAAGTACCCGGAAGCAGCGGCAGATTTGCCGATGATGGAACTGGGAAAAAGCGCCGCGGATGATCTTGCCGCGCTGGAAGAAATCAACGCAGACATCAAGAGCCTTAAAGATTCAGGAGAAGCGATCAAGGCCAGAATCATGGCCGAAATGGGCGAATGCCCGGTGGCGGCAGCGCCCGGATGGAACATTAGCTGGAAGAACCAGAGCCGCAAAAGCATCGACAGAAAGAAGCTGAAAGCCGAATACCCGGGAGCCTATGATTCATGCCTCTCTGAATCGAGCAGCCGCGTTTTCCGCTTTACCAAAGCCAAAAATTAAGATTATAAGGAGAAAATATTATGAACGCACCAACCAATACGAACAGTATCATCCAGCAGGCCCAGCAGGCAAAGGCTGTGGCAAAGAAGAAGCAGGGCAGCACGCTGAAAGCGTACATTGCAAAAATGCAGCCTGAAATTGCAAAGGCTCTGCCCAGCGTAATTTCCCCCGAGCGGTTCAGCCGCATCGTGTTCAGCGCAATCAGCAACAACCCGCAGCTGGCAGAATGCACCCCGGAGAGCTTTCTCGGGGCCATGATGAATGCCGCCCAGCTTGGCATGGAAGCCAACACGCCGCTTGGGCAGGCATACCTTATCCCTTTTAAGAACGAAAAAAAGGGCGTTATGGAATGCCAGTTCCAACTGGGCTATAAGGGCCTGATCGACCTTGCCTACCGCAGCGGAGAAGTAAGCGTAGTGCAGGCACACGAAGTCCATGAAAAGGACGATTTCCGCTATTCTTTTGGGCTTGAGCCTACCTTGCACCATGTCCCTGCGCTGCATGATCGTGGTGATGTGATCGCTTACTATGCGATGTTCAAAACCAAGGCTGGCGGTTTTGGCTTTGAGGTGATGAGCAAAGATGATGTGCAACTGCACGCACAGAAATTCAGCAAGGCTTACAGCAAAGGCCCCTGGCAGACTAATTTTGACGAAATGGCAAAGAAAACCGTGCTGAAAAAATGCCTGAAATACGCGCCCATGAAGAGCGAATTTGCCCGCGGCGTAGAGAGTGACGGCAGCGTTAAAAACAGCATTGCCGAAGATATGTGCGAGGTGCAGGACGAAAGCATTGTTTATGAGGTGAACGGCGAGACCGGCGAGATCGTGGGCGAAAAGGAGGCCAGTGCCGATGCTGATTAACTCAAAGGCCGGCTGTATTTGCGGCGGACATGTGGCGAGAGAACCAGAGGCGAAGCAAGTAGGTAACACCACCGTTACCAAGTTTTCTGTGGCATACGGGAAAAGCGAAACGGAACTTGCCGAAAATGGCAAGCCAAAAAGCCTTTACATGAATGTTGACTGCTGGGGGGCGCTGGGCGAAACCGCCCAGCTGCTCAGCAAAGCGGACAACTGCCTGATATGGGGGGAAATCCAGAGCCGCGAGTACAACGGCAAAACCTATTACACCCTGCGGGCCGATGGCATTACCTTTGGTGCTGATGTGCTTTTAAAATGCGCAGCTGCTGTAAGTGGTGTAAGTTCCTTATCGAGCAGTGAAGCGATGGCACAGGGCGAATTTGTGGCCAATCCGGCCATTTCTGATGCCACGCAGAGCTTTACGCCGATTTCCGAAGATGAAGATCTCCCGTTCTAAATTTTAGAGGTGAAAAAATGGATTATGTAGACCAGCTTTTGCAAGCCATGCGGTGCGGCATCGAAAAACAAACCACGCAGGACTGCAGCAAATGCCCGTATGAACTGCGGGCGAAGCTACCTGTTGGAATCCCGATTACTTGCGCGAATGTTGTGGTCGATGGCAAACCATATTTTCGCTGCTGCAACACAGACCAGATCACGAAAGATGCTATTTCTTTAATCGAATCTTGGAGGGACTTGCATGGCTAAAAACGGATTTGGCCGCGCTGGCAAGGCAGACAAAGCCTTGCAGCGCTGGCAGCAGAAAAATGATGCCCGCATGGAGAAAATGCGGGAAAAGAAACAGATGAAACAGAAAGTTGAGGAAAAAAACGATGGCAAAAATTGAGTTTAAGTGCAAAGTCAGCATGGACAAGCTGCGCGGATACAGCCGCAATTTCTTCGATTGCATGGAAAATGACTATACCACCGACAAACTGACCGATGACGAGTTTAATTTTATCTCTGGCATGAACTACGCGGTTAACCATTTCCTTTCAAATTTCATCGATAATCTGGATGAAGTGGAAGAGCTGGACGATAGAGTGGAAATGCTGCACGATCTGAAAAAGAATATCGCTGGAATGGCACTTGCCGCAGCAAAGAATAGCGTAAATGTAGAAATTTCACAGCTTATCACGGAATTTATTGATTCCCATGAGGACTAAGCGGCCAGCCGAGGAAGGGGGTGATACTACCAATGGCAACAGAAAAAAGCGGAAAACGCTATTACTGGCTGAAGCTGCAGGACGATTTTTTTAAGAGCAAGCGCATCAAAAAGCTGCGGAAAATCGCCGGTGGCGATACATACACCATCATCTACTTGAAAATGCAGCTTTTGGCCATGAAGAACAACGGTGTTTTAGAGTTTACCGGGCTCGAAAACACTTTTGCCGAAGAGCTTGCGCTTGATCTGGACGAAGAGCCGGACAATGTAAATGTTACTATCAATTTCCTATTATCCACCGGGTTGATGGAAACAAGCGACAATGTGCGCTATTTTGTTCCGTATGCCGTAGAAAATACGGGAAGCGAAGGTGCTTCTGCGGCTCGTGTACGCAGGCACAGATGTGAAAAAGCGTTACAATGTAACGCCGATGTAACACCTGTGAAACAAAACTGTAACGGAGAGATAGAGATAGAGTTAGAGAAAGATATAGATGCTGCTGGCGCAGCATCTAAGCAGCAGCAACAACAAAATCCAAACTTGGCATTGATAGCAACCGTGTATGAAGCCAACATCGGAAGCATCGCACCGGCAGAGTTTGATTTAATCCGTAGCTGGGCAAATGGATATACCAGCGGGTTGGTAGTGGCCGTAATCAAAGATGCCTGTCTGCGAAAAAAGAAGAGTGCCCGCTATATTGATACAGTTCTTCGCAAATGCGCACAGGAGGGTGTACAAAACGCCGCTGACTATCAAACGAGGATAGATGCGTATTCTTTGCAAAACGCTGCCACAGGGCAAACCAGGCGCAATCCTGCGCAAGCTGAGCAGAGAACAAGCAAAACAGAATCATTTATGGCTGATATGCAGGCTATTTATCAGGAATTTGAAGGGGGTGGAAGCAATGACGGGGCAGGACATGGTGCAAATCATGGCGCTGTGGCACGCGAACTGGCCAAACGCAACCCTATTTCAGGGCACGGCTGATCAGCGCAGGGCGACCGTGACCGCCTGGCTGCGCTGCTGCGAAGACCTGGATTCCGGCGCAGCGGAAAAAGCAGCTGTGGAACTGTGCAAAGTAAACATTTACCCGCCGAACATCGCAGAGTTTCGGCGGGCGGCAGAGAAGATGGCAGATATTGAGAAAAGGGCAAAGAGCCGCGTAAAGCGGCTCAAGCTCAAACGGGATTATTGAGGGAGGATGAGCCGTGAATTCGCCCTGCAAGAACTGCCCGGAACGGCGCAAGCTGTGCCACAGCAAGTGCGATAAATATGCTGCGTTTGCAGCAGAAAAGGCACGAATCCGGGCAAACCGTATGAAAGAAAACGCCGAGTTTGATTTTATCATGGAATCGAGAAAAAGGGTGACTTCCGTGTGGTATCACGGGAGAAAGGTTAAGGACAGGAAAGGTGGTTTTGTGTAATGAATCGACACGATGCGGCAGATTTGCAATATATGCAATCTTTGCCGCTGGACGAGAAAATCAATCTCACAAAGCGCAGAATCATTGATTGGTACGATCACTATCGCGGTAATGTGTATGTGAGCTTTAGCGGCGGCAAGGATAGCACGGTGCTGCTTGATCTGGTGCGCGAAACCCTGTGCGATGACAGCATTCCAGCCGTTTTTGCAAACACTGGGCTTGAATACGCACAGATACAGCGATTTGTGCGAGATACGCCAAACGCTGAAATCGTGCGCCCGAGTATGAGATTTGACGAGGTAATATCTACATACGGATACCCGATCATATCAAAGGATGTGGCCGGAGCAATCTATTACGCCCGCAGGATCAGAAATTCTGATTCTGATGATGCAAATACCTCCACCAAATTCCTCGGTACAAGGAACAATTCCTCGAAACAATCCTTCAGAAGAATGGTATTGCTCGGACGATTTCCCAGATCCGGGATGACTGGCACGACTGGTGCAGGAGGTGTCTTTAGCCAGCCATTGTCACAATTTAACCAAAAAAAATGGCTTGCGGCATCGCAGGAACTGCCATTTCTGATCGGGAACATGTGCTGCGACGTGATGAAAAAAAAGCCGGTGCGAAGTTATACACGAAAAAACAAAAGCTATCCGTTTGTTGCGACCTTGGCGGAAGAAAGCAGACAGCGAAAGCTCGGATGGATGATAAATGGCTGCAATGCCTTTGATGCAAAATCGCCCATCAGCACCCCGATGGCGTTTTGGACAAATCACGATGTGCTGCTGTATATCAAGCAAAAAGGATTGCCGATCTGCGAGGTTTACGGAGATATTGTTTACACGGATGCCGATGGTAATACCTACGACACAGCTTTTGATGAGGCCATGCCGCTTACCTGCACAAAGTGCCAGCGAACCGGCTGTGTGTACTGTGGCTTTGGCGCTCACGCAAAAAATGATGATCGATTTTTGCAGCTCGCAGAGCTTTCGCCACGGCAGTATGAGTATGCGATGCAGGGGGGACAATGGGCAGAAAATCCGTATTATGATGCTACAGCACCAAAAATGGACGGTCAATGGAAAAACTGGAATCCAAAAAAAATCTGGGTGCCGAGCAAAGAGGGCTTAGGCATTCGATTTGTAATCGACCAATTCAACGCTTTGTATCCGGAAAACAAAATCAAATATTGAGGTGTGACGATGAAAAGTAAAATTATTGCTCTGGTGGCTGTGGCCATCATTCTGTGGCTGGTGCTGTCGGTAAGCATCAGCCTGCTGCTGGCGGTGACGGCTTGGTGCGCTAAAATCATGGGTGCACCGGCAACGATTGCTTGCTTTGTGGCCAGCATTTTGTTTGTGATTTTCTGCTGCCTTATGTGCAGCAAGGAGGATGAGGATGAGAAAAAATAAATACAACGCTCGGAAAGTTAAGGTGGACGGCATCGCTTTTGATAGCAAAAAGGAAGCTGACCGCTGGCGTGAATTGCAGCTGCTGGAACGGGCAGGAAAGATCACGGAACTTCGGCGGCAAGTGCCATTTTTGTTGATCCCTACCCAGCGCACGGAAGTCTGGAACGAAAAAAAGCAACGGTTTGTGAGCCGCGTTGCGGAACGAAAGTGCAGCTACTATGCCGATTTTGTCTACATGCAGGATGGCAATCAAATCGTTGAGGATGCCAAGGGCAAACGCACGAAAGAGTATGTTATTAAGCGGAAGCTCATGCTTTTCTTGCAAGGCATCAGGATTCGAGAGGTGTGAACATGAAAATTAGTAAAAATGCAAGTCGGCAGGAAATTATGGCGGCAAGTCGAAAATTTGAAAGCGCCTATGCTTTTGCAATGAATCAGGACGGTGAAAACAATGAGTGAAGCTGTGCTTATCAGCATTCGGCCGGAATGGTGCCAATTGATTGCCAACGGCGAAAAGACGATTGAGGTGCGCAAGACACGCCCAAGGTTGGACACGCCATTTGAGTGCTATATCTATTGCACGCTGCCAAAATACCCGCACGAAGACTTTATTTGCACAGATTACCCGAAACCGCAGTTTTACGGAGGGGGCAAGGTCATCGGGAAATTTACTTGCGACCGAATTCACGAGCTGGAAGCAGAAAACTGCCCTGGCGGCAGCTATCATGCAAAAGATCAAGACAGGGCCACAACAAACATGATCGCACGGCAATCGTGCCTTGATATAAAAGAGATGCACGATTATCTGCACGGGAAAAAGGGCTATGCTTGGCATATATCCAATTTGGTGCTTTACGGCACACCTAAAAAATTAGAATGCTTTCGCAAACTGTGCCCGGAGGAATTGGGCTGCGAAAGTTGTGCAATGTACACCGAAAACGCCGATTCTTGCGGAAATGAAGCGCTGCGATTGCATAGGGCGCCGCAAAGCTGGCAGTATGTGGAGGAGTTAAGTAATGGTTGAATGTATTAGCAGAGAAGCAGCAATCAAAGATTTTGAAAGAACAAACTGAACATGTAAAAAAAACTGAACAGTTCGGAAAAATCGAAAGGAGAAAATGAAAATGAGTGATTTTGAGGTTATCTGTTCGATGGGAGAACCCGCACTACTGGAACAGCTTGCTGAAGAATGCAGCGAGCTGGCACAGGCGGCGCTGAAGCTGGCACGGTTGGAGCGTGGGGAGAATACGCCAGAAAAAAAGAAAACCCGCCAGAGCGAGTTTTTGAAGATGTTTCCGAATGCAGGGTTGAAAGAAGGCGTGATGGACATTTGCCCATTAATCTTGGATAAAAGCGCCAAATGTTTCAAGGCGAATTGTAGGGTATGTCAAAAAGATTTCTGGCTGGCCGAGGTGAAGTGAGATGAACAGCAGCATAAACCGGCAGCTGTAACTACAAGGACTTGAAATTGAAAGGAGCGTCTTGATGGATTTAAAAAAAATCTCAACTGAGCAGTTAGAAGTTGGCATGAAAATCGCCGTACAACATCCTTTTCGCTACGGGTGGAATTTATATACTGGCCTAACTCAATATGATATGTATATCATTTCCAGAATTACCCCGAAAAGAACCAAGGTGGTTTGCGGTGATGCTGAATTTATTACTAAAAACACAATTTTTTACGAGCCATGTGAACAGATGTACCTGGAAAACAGGAGAGTTAAAGCTTTTGTAAGTATCATGGACGGCATGTGGGAATTGGAGACAATATCCCCCACTAAATTCATATGTGCATTGGAAGAAATGGAAGAAACTGAGAGACTGGTAAAAACACTTCTCTCACGTTACAAGTAAGGAGCGTTCCGATATGACAGAATTGAAACCTTGCCCGTTTTGTGGCGGTAAAGTTAGCCTCGTTCTGTGCGATGACGAAGGGAATCTGCATGACGAGGCGTATAGAGAACGCCCCTATAGTGGACTTGGCTTTATGCTTTACCATGCTCACGAGGAAAACCTGGGATGCCCGATTGCAAGCTATGAGTGTGATGGTGGGACTTTAGGCAATGTATATATTTACGACACGGAAGAACAAGCCGCTGAAGTGTGGAACAGGAGGGTTGATGTGGTGCACGGACGAAAAATTGAAGATGGGGACACGGGGTGTTTTTGGCTGTGCTCTCTGTGCGGCGAATGTTTGCCGTATGGCGCGAACTACTGCCCTTACTGCGGTGCGAAGATGGACGGGGGTGAAAATAACGGCAAAGTATTTTAGAATTACAGAGATTGACGCTGCGAGTTTTGAAATCAGGAGGTGGAATGATGGTTATACCCAATTACATCCGTGGCATGATGCACCGCTGTGCAGCATACGCCAACAAAGCTGCAGATATTAATCGCGAAATCGGTATTTGGCTTGAGCGACACGGTGTTGATGTTGAGGCTATCAGCAATGGCGACGGCTACTCCTTTGAGGAATTGATGTACGGAAATGATGTGACTGATGAGCTGTGTGCTCGTATCGAAGCGATGGAGACAAACGAGGATAGCGAAAGCGAGGTAGACAGCGATGAGGACTGAGAAAAAGAACCTTCGCCGTATTTCCATCGTAGTCACGGCAATCTTGATGGGTGCATGGCCGGAAAAACGGAAATGTGAGGAAAATGACGATGGATAAGGTGGTGATCTACAACCGTGCCACCGGTGCGCTGCAGCGAAAGACGGTTGAGGACTGGCACGAGTACAAAAAGTTGCTGCTGGCTGCCGGTATGCGCCGGGACGATTCAGCATTTGACCCGGAAATCTGGGCGAATCAAGATTTTATCTTGAGGAGGTACAGGAATGCGGCAGAGTAACATCAAAAAAATCGTGGCCATGGCGCAGCGGCAGGCTATGGCCGCAGCCGATCGGGAGCGCATAGCCATTGCCGTGCGTACGATCATGATCTACTGCTATGCGATGATTCAAGCCGGGCTTTCGCCTAAAACCGTGAACAAGGTGCGGAAAATCGCGGACGATCTCATTGCGGAAAAATTTGACGAGCTTAAAACCGATGGTGTGGCTGAAGCATGGCTGAGGCAACAGCTGGAAGCGGATGGGCTTAAGTTTCAGGAGATTCCGCCAGAGGTGAGTTTCGATTTTGTATAAAAAAACAGGGCCGGAGAAATCCGGTCCTGTTTTTTGTGCATCAAAAGATGCACATAATTATTTCTATCCACGGGTAGATTGCTCCACCTGACGACACTGATATTGTATCACATATGCTTGAATAAAAGCAATCGGTAAACCAAACAAAAAATGGTGCAGATTTTTGTGAGAATCATTCTCCTATCAAATCCTCGATCTCCACGCCGAGGGCGTGGGCCAGAGCGGTGATCGTGCCAATGGTGATGTTCTTGGTCTTGATCTCGCCGGTTTCGATCTTCCTGATCTGCCGGGCATTGATGCCCGACAGCTCTGCAAGCTTTGTTTGTGTCATGCCCTTGCTGGTGCGGATGGCGTATAGGTTACTCATGGTCGTTTCGCTCCAAAATCTTTTTCTTCTCGCTGCGGTACTGCTCCATGGATTTAAGATAATCCTCCAAAGCCTTTTTATCTTCGGCAGAAATAACCGTTTTTTCGCCGTCAAGATAGATGACATCGCGGTAAATCTTGCCGTTCCAGTCTTTTCCTTGCAGGATAGAAGGGCGATCTGGCTTTTGCAGAGAACTGATCATGCTTTGCTTTTCCTCATACTCGGCCTTCAGCTGGTCGGCTACGGCATCGCCGCCAAGCTGACCAAGGCTGGTGATCTCGCATCCATCGGCCTTGGCGCCCTTGATTTGTGCGCCGAGGCTTTTGGCTTTTTGTATCTCGTCAGTGAGCGCGGATTCTGTAAAAAGCTTTCCCCAGCACTTGGGCGGTGCTTTGTAGCACTCGGGGCACAGGCCGCAGCGCTCAAAAAAGCTGATCTTGCGTTCACGCTCAGCGCCTTTCCCCCAAAGATCAACGGTGCCATCGTGACCACAGGAGTAAGTGATGTCGTATTTCATTGATTATCCTCCTGTTAATCCCAGATGTGAGCGGTGATGTAGTCATCAAGCTCCTTTTCGGCATCGGCCACGGCCTGCTCCCAGTGATCATCATTGATGATTTTTTCGAGAGCCTTTTTGCCGATGATGGCTTGCTCAATAAATTCTTTCCGGCTCCAATCCCGCATCTTGAGATATGCCGCAGCGCGTGGATACTGGGCGAGCATGGCATCGAGATCGTACTGAGGCTTCGCGCGAACGCCAAGGCCGCCGCACCCGGAACCGTAACGCTCGTCAAAGCTGCGGTTGAATTCTTCGTGCCATTGGGTCAAGTCATCGAGGGCATCCACGATTTCTTTCAAGCCGGGAATGGCTGCAATCTTGGCTTTCCGCTCTTCCCAGGCGCGAATCTCATCATCGTGCCGTTTGAGCAGCAAGGCTTTGATTTCGTCCTTATGACGTGCAATCTCGTCATAAGCGCCTTCTTGGCGCATAAGGCGGTGGTTATCAACATAAAATGCGCCGGTCGGCACGGTCTTGCCGTCCTTAAATTCGAGCTGAAGCTTGCAGCTGTAGCGGTCTGCCAGCTCTTCGGCGGTCATAGCGGACAGGTTGATAGATTCGTTGTTCATGGTGTTCTCCTCCTCACTCTGCCAGATCAGAATCAAAGCAACCGGGGTAGTTGTCGGTAGAGTGGTACAGCCCCCAGCATATACCGTCAGAGCACGATGGATCCGTGTCGGATATGTTGATCTCATCATAGGCTTCGGCGGTGAGATCGTCCTCGGTGATGACGGCGCTGTACACATGTTTTTTCGCCTTTTCGCTGCTGGTCAGGTGATCCCAAATGCTGCGAGCTTCGCGGGATGCTTCCGCGGGGTTTTTAAAAAACTGCTCGTAGGTATCGCCGATGCCATTTCGGGGTTCATCGATAGCTACATACATTTTTTTCATTGTAACGCCTCCTATGTGGGTGCTTCGCTTTGTTTGATTATAGTATAGGCCAATTTTGGCCTATTTTCAATAGGCAGATTGCACAAAGATTCCAATCAATTTTTGGAATCGGGAATGCGAAATGTTTTTTGAATCGCAGAAATGTATTGATTTATTATTATTTATTAT
>ERZ1034768.53-NODE-53-length-44181-cov-22.840751_pt1 | contig 44181 bp, 68 predicted proteins | sample MGYA00520691_ERZ1034768 | MGnify/ENA primary metagenome ERZ1034768 (study PRJEB33766, sample SAMN09781704) | gut metagenome | biome: gut microbiome | host: Homo sapiens | place: Madagascar | study: EMG produced TPA metagenomics assembly of the PRJNA485056 data set...
GTTTTGAAATTTTGAAAATCGGCCATTTCGTTACCACGGGCCGAACTGTAAGAGGTGGACAACCGTGAAAAACATAGCTGCAATCAACCAGGAACGCAGGTGCATTGATGCCCTGAAACCTGCGGAGTACAATCCGAGGAAACGGCTGCAACCTGGGGACTCTGAGTACGAAGCTCTGAAACGGAGCATCGAGACGTTTGGCTACGTTGATCCTATTATCGTCAACAAAGACGGTACTGTGATCGGCGGACACCAGCGTCTTTTTGTTTTGTCTGACCTGGGATACCTGGAGGCCGATGTTGCTGTTGTGGACCTCAACAAGCAGGACGAGAAGGCCCTGAACATTGCCCTGAATAAGATCAGCGGCGAATGGGACGAGGAAAAACTGGCAGCCATTTTCTCCGAGTTGAAACTGGATGGATACGACGCCACTGTTTCCGGCTTTCAGGATGACGAGATCGCCAGCCTCATCTCTGGGGTGGTGGCCGAGGAAGCCGAGGCTGCCGAGCAGTACAGCCGAAAGGTGGACGTCCCACACTACGAGATTACCGGGGAGACCCCGAAAATCAGCGAACTGTTTGACCAGTCAAAGGCCCTGGCCCTGCTGGACGACATCGAGAGCGACGGAAGCATCAGCGAAGAGGAACGGGAGTTCCTGAAACTTGCTGCCATGCGTCACGTCGTTTTTAATTACCGAAACATTGCCGAGTATTATGCCGCCGCCAGCCCTGCGATGCAGGGGCTTATGGAAGACTCGGCCCTTGTGATCATCGACGTTGACAGGGCGATTGCCAACGGCTATGTAGACCTGTCCAAAGTTGTTGAGGACATTCTTGCTGACGGAGATGCTGACGGTGCGTGACGACTTTGCTGTCTTTATCTTGACACATGGCAGGGCTGATAACGTAGTCACGCTCAGGACCCTGGAGCGGCAGGGGTACAGAGGACGTTGGTACCTGATTATCGACGACGAGGACGCCATGGCTCCGATTTACTATGAGAAATTCGGGAAGGATCACGTCGTCACATTCTGCAAGGCTGCTGCTGCCGACAGAACTGACACCATGGACAATTTCGACGAGCATCGAGCTATCTTGTACGCCCGGAACGAGAGCTTCCGAATTGCGCGAGAGCTTGGCCTGACGTATTTTCTCCAGTTGGACGATGATTACTCCATTTTTATGCTCAGGTATCCTGACGGTAGTAAATTGGCCCACTTGACGCTCACGGGAAAAAACCTGGAGACGCTATTCGAGGCTATGATCGACTTTCTGGATTCCTCTGGGGCGCTGACCGTGGCGTTTGCCCAGGGTGGTGACTACATTGGAGGCTTGGCCGGTGGAGCTTATGAGAAACGCTTGATGCGAAAAGCCATGAACACGTTTTTCTGCCGGACTGACCGCCCGATAGAGTTCCGAGGGACCATGAACGAGGATGTTACGGCATATACCACGCTGGGGAGCCGGGGGGACTTGTTCTTCACTGTCGCGGATGCCTGCATCGCTCAGTTGCAGACACAATCTCTGAGCGGCGGCATGAGCGAGGCGTATTCTGAATCTGGGACCTACTTAAAAACTTTCTATTCGGTCATGTCTATGCCTTCCTGCATCAAGGTTAGCATAATGGGAGAAAAACACAAACGAATCCATCACAGGATTAACTGGGAGTGCTGTGTCCCTAAAATCCTGGACGAAAAATACAGAAAGGACGTTGACTGATGCTAGGAATCACTGGTGATAAGATGCTGTCGCACATTGACAGGATCGTCGGAGACAACAGGCCCATAACAGCCGACGTGTTTCTGACCAACTACTGTAACAACAGCTGCCCGTACTGCACATACCGTCGCTGGAACCTGGAGGACGGCGCGTACTCGATGGGCTATGACGAATTTGTCCTGTATGCTGAACGGCTGCTATCGTTTGGAGTGCAGGGCATTATCCTGACCGGGGGCGGAGAACCTACCGTCTGCCGAGATTTCGAGAAGATCACGTCCTGGATGGAGTCACAGGGAATCCACTACGGAATCAACACGAATCTCAATCGGATGGTCCGTATCAAACCCGACTATCTCAAGGTCAGTCTGGACGGCTGGGACGAGGATAGCTACGCAGAGCGCCGGGGCGTCCGGCATTACCAGCTCGCACGAAAAAATATCCAGGCGTATGCAGCATGGAAGCGAGAGAACAGCCCTAGTACGTCCCTGGGTATCCAGTGTGTGGTCAAATCTGTGGAAGATGTGGAAAAGTTCTTCTCTGCCAATAGGGATTTGGACGTTGACTACATCGTTTTCAGGCCGGAAGAAAGCACCGCTGGGAAAGCCTACGCTGGGGAATCTGCGAGGGAGGCGGCGGCTGAGATTATTCAGTCCGTGAATAAACTTGCAGGGGTAGACAGCCGTGTGGTGTGCAACTTCAAGTGGCACTTGCTGGGCGTCCAGGAGCGCGATTGCGTGGCCGCCTGGTCCCAGATTGCCATGAATGAGCGAGGCGGCATTATGTTCTGCTGCCACAAGCCGTACCAAGTTCTAGGCCACATCATGGACGAGGATATTCTGGAGAAAAAGGCGGCTGCTGTAACGGATATGCGGACCTGCGATGTTCCGTGTAGGCTGACAGCGCCAAACGCTTTTGTAGCCAGCACAATGGCTGAGAGAAAGGACGCTTGTTTTTTATGATCTAAAGGCGGGGTGATCTTATGGCAGAACAGAGCAACTTACAACCGACGGCTGTGATAGCCCAGATATTTGGCGTCTCTGTCCGCCGAGTGGAGCAGCTAAAGGCCGAGGGTATCATAAAGGGCCACGGGAAGCCGACGAAATATGATCTTCTGCCGACGATCAAGGCGTACATATCCTACCTATCCGACAAGGCACATGGGCGGGAGAAGAAGCAGACCGATGCACAGCTGGCAACAGCGAAGCTGGAGGCCGAGAAGCGAATCAAAGTCGCCAAGGCGGAAATGGCCGAGCTGGAGCTACGCGAGTTGAAAGGTGAGCTGCACAGGGCGTCTGACGTTGAGGCTATCACGACGGACCACGTTATGTTTTTGCGCTCCATGCTTATGGCGCTGCCTGGTAAGGTGGCCGTAGATATGGCTGCGATACAGTCCGCGCCGGAGGCTGCGGAGCGCATGAAACAGGAGGTATACAACATCCTTGGGCGGCTTGCCTCATATCGGTACGACCCTGACGAATACAAAGAGCGAGTGATGGAAAGGCAGGGCTGGAATGAACGGCAAGGAGACGACGACGATTAAAAAACGTCGTATGCGTTCCGTAGATCGGACCTTCGCCCGTTCCTTTGCAAACTACACGCCCCCTGCTGACCTAACCGTTTCCGAGTGGGCAGAGGCCCACAGAGTTCTGTCCAGGGAAAACAGCGCCGAGTCTGGCCCGTGGCGCAATGCCCGGACCCCGTACCTGGTGGAGATCATGGACGCATTTACGGACCCAAAGGTCGAAAAAATCAGCCTGGTGGCGTCTTCCCAGGTCGGCAAGTCCGAGTTGGAGCTGAACATCATCGGCTATATCATCGACCAGGACCCCGGCTCAATCCTGTACATCCAACCGACGGTTGACGACGCGAAGAAATTCTCCCGGCTGCGTATTGCGCCGATGATTCGAGATAGCCTGACGCTGCGGACGAAGGTCGCGGACATCAAGAGCCGGGACAGCGGCAACACCATGTTGCAAAAGAGCTTTCCCGGCGGGATGCTGACCATCGTAGGCTCCAACAGCGCCAGCGGCCTTGCCTCTACACCGGCGAAATACGTCCTTGGTGACGAGCGCGACAGGTGGGCCTTATCGGCAGGGACCGAGGGCGACCCCTGGGCGCTTGCTGAGGCCCGGACGACGACGTTTTACAATTCAAAGATGGTGGATGTATCCACCCCGACGGATAAAGAGACCAGCCCCATTGCCAAGAGCTTCAACGAGGGCACGAGGGAACGCTGGTGCCATAAATGCCCGCACTGCGGGGAGTATTCCAACATCGTTTTCGACAACATCAAATTCGACTTTGAGACTGTCGGAAGCGGCAGAAAAAAAGATTACATCGTAAATTCTGTTTCGTGGAGCTGCCCGGAGTGCGGCTGCCTGTCCAGCGAGGACGAAATGCGTAGGCAGCCCGCAGAGTGGATTGCCGAGAACCCCGAAGCCTATGACAAGGGGCATAGATCGTTCTGGTTGAACGCCTTTTCGTCGCCGTGGCAGGCATGGTCAAAGGTGGTCTACTCATTTCTGATTGCTCGAAAAGACCCGCAGCGCCTCAAGGTTGTCTACAACACAATGCTTGGGGAACTGTGGGAGGATCGCGGAGACCTGGAGGACGAAGACACCATGCTGGGCCGCCGCGAAGACTACGGCCACCGAGAAGATGGAACCCCGGTAGAACTACCAGAGGGCGTCCTGGCTCTGACGTGTGGCGTCGATACGCAGGACGACCGCCTGGAGTATGAGGTCTTGGGGCATGGCCACTATGGCGAGACCTGGGGCATCAAAAAGGGCATAATCATGGGCGATCCTGCGTATGACGAGCCGTGGGAACGGCTGGACGACGTTCTGGAGCACGTTTACCGGTTCCGGGATGATAGAGGGCTGACCATAGCCCGGACGTTCGTGGACAGCGGCGGACATAAGACGCAGCACGTCTATACCCAGTGCAGGGCGCGGCTGCATAAGCGTGTCTTTGCAATAAAAGGCCAGGGCGGGGACGGGATACCGTTTACCAAGCCGCCGAGCAAAGTCAAAATCATAGTCAATGGCAAGGCGGTGGGCCAAACTTGGCTCTACGTCCTGGGCGTTGACGCAGGCAAGGCGGACATATTTGCCGCCCTGAAAGTACAAGAAGCCGGTCCGAAGTTCTGTCACTTCCCGAAGGGGGAGCAACGGGGCTACGACGTGGCTTTTTTTAATGGGCTTTTGTCTGAAAAACTGGTTATGAAATCCGAGCGAGGCCGGACGCGCTGGGCGTGGGTGAAGCTGCCAGGGCATGAGCGAAACGAGGCCCTGGACTGCCGGAACTATGCGCTTGCCGCGTTCCGGTCCTGGGACCCTGACCTTGACGCCGTGGAGCGCAGGCTTCGGGGCATTGGGGATTCTGCGGAAACAAAACAGAAGACACGGCGGCGCGGTGTGGTCAAGCGCAGGACGTCCGCCGGTGACGATTGGTAGGAGGGTTACACATGGCGAGTAGAACGGTGCTGGAGCTACGGCTTGAGCGGAAGAAAGAGGCCCTTGCAGCCGCCGAGGAAGCGTACATTGCACTGCTGAAAGGCCAGGTCAAGGCATACGCAATCGGTAGCCGGAACCTGACACGCTTTGATCTTCCACAGCTGGAGGACACCATTGCGAAGCTGGAAAAAGAGATCGACGAGCTGGAGTCACAGCTCAACGGAGGACGCCGCCGAAAGGCTGTGTCTGTGATTCCCCGCGACTGGTGATTATTCCATAGGTTATCAGCCCATGCGACGGGCTTTTAACATAAAACCGAAGAAAGGAGGAAGCAATGGGAACGCAAGTCAAACCTAAAAGCGCTGCCAACTCTCGCGTGGTTATGAAGGGCTACTCCCAGGCCGGGGCCAGTTATACCAAAAAGGCTTTGAAGGGCTTCCGTGTAGCCAGCGGCGCACCGTCTGAGGATATTGACCAGAATAACTACACCCTGCGGCAGCGTAGCCGGATGTTATACATGGGTGCCCCGATTGCCACGGCAGCCCTAAAGCGGCAGCGGACGAACATCGTCGGCTCCGGTTTGTGGCTGAAAAGCACCATCGACCGGGATACCCTGGGAATGACAAAGGAACAGGCGGAAGCGTGGCAGCGCAGGACGCAGGCGGAATTTGCTCTGTGGGCTGAGAAAAAACAGACCTGTGACGCCACCGGCCTGAACAATTTTTACGGGATGCAGCAGCTTGTGGCCCTCTCGTGGCCCATGAGCGGCGACGTGTTTGCCCTGGTCAAGCGGGCCGAGGTGACGCCTCTGGCCCCTTATTCCCTGCGCCTGCATCTGCTGGAGGCAGACCGGGTGCGGACGCCCACGGCGAGTGGCGGCCTGTTTGCCGCCAACCAGACAAAGGGCAAGGAACCGACGACCGGCAACACCATTTATGACGGCGTGGAGGTAGACCGGAACGGGGCTATTGTGGCCTACCACATTGCCAACACCTACCCGTATCAATACGACGGGACCACGACCGAGTGGGTCCGTGTGGCGGCCTACGGGGCTGGGACAGGGTTGCCCAATATCCTGCACATCATGGATTCGGAGCGCCCGGACCAGTACCGAGGCGTTCCGTACTTGGCGCAAGCGATAGAACCCTTGCTCCAGTTGCGCCGGTACACCGAGGCCGAGATCATGGCCGCTGTGGTACAGAGTTTCTTTACGGCGTTTGTGAAAACTGAGGCCGGGGCAGATGACATGCCCTTCAACGAGCCAATCAGCGCCGACCAGGACGAGGTGAGCAAGGACCCGAACGAGTACGAGCTGGGGCCGGGAGCCATGAACATCATGGAGCCTGGGGAGGACATTACTTTTGCCAGCCCCACCCATCCGAACACCGGCTTTGATACGTTCGTCCGCGCCATTGTGGAGCAGGTAGGGGCCTGTCTGGAGATCCCTGCCGACCTTATGATGATGTCGTTTAGTTCCAGCTATTCAGCGTCGCGGGCGGCCCTGCTGGAAGCCTGGAAAGGTTTCAAAATGCGCCGGGAGTGGCTGGCAGATGATTTCTGTCGCCCTGTCTACGAGTTGTGGCTCACCGAGGCCGTGGCCCGTGGGCGTATCTCTGCGCCTGGATTCCTGACAGACCCCATCATCCGGCAGGCGTACCTTGGCAGTGAGTGGATCGGACCTTCTCAGGGCCAGCTCGACCCGACGAAGGAAGTCTCTGCCGCTGTAACCGCCGTTGAGAATGGATTCTCGACCCGCGAGGCTGAGTCCATCAAGCTGAACGGCAGCGAGTACAGCCGGAACGTGGACAAGCTGACCACGGAAAATGAGCAGCTGAGGGCGGCGACCGGCGGGAACGCCCAGCCGACACAGGCTGTACCTGTGGAACCCACAGAACCGCCCGACGATAACGAAGGAACGGAGGGACAAACCAATGGGCAAAATGATCCCGTTTAGACCCTACACCATCAACATGGTGGGCGACAATGACGCCGAAATCAACATGTATGGTGAGATTGTAGAGGAACACCCCACGGACTGGTGGACAGGTGAGCCTATCCCCGGCAATTTCATTGCCCTGGACGACTTTCTTGCAGACCTGGACGGCCTGCGGACCAAGGACAACATCACCGTCCACATCAACAGCGTGGGCGGAAGTCTGTACGCTGGTGTCTCAATCTATAACCGGCTGAAAGAGCTTCCGGCCAACGTCGTGACCATCAACGACGGCCTTGCTGCCTCTGCTGCCAGTGTCATCTTCCAGGCTGGCAATCCCAGAAAGGTAAACGCCGGTAGCTGTCTGATGATCCACGAGGCCGCAGTGCTGCTGATGGGGTATTACCAGAACAAGGATTTGAAAACCGAGATGAAACGGCTGGATGCTCATAATCGGACAGCTATCGCCGCCTATGCCGAGGCTACCGGCATTGACTCGGACACCATCAAGAGCGCCCTGTCAAAAGAAACCTGGATGACTGGCCAAGAGGCTGTCGATGCTGGCTATGCCGATGAGGTCATCGACAGTGGGGGCAAGGTCAGCATGAGCCTGTCCCCAGACAAAAGATTCATCGTGTCCAACGGTGTGGCCATGTCCGCCCGTGGCATGGGTGCCTATCCTACTGGCATTAAAACTATGACGGCGGCGCAGGCCGCTATTTTTGTGGGCAAAAACGCCCCAGAACCTAGTGTGCAGCCTGCCCAGCAGGTCACAAATAAAAAAATCGGAGGTACCAACATGGACAAGATCACCACCATGGAGGCCCTGCGCGACGCATACCCCGACCTGGTGTCCCAGGTTGAGGCCGCCGCCAAGGCATCCGAGAAAGCCGACGGCATCAAGGCCGAACGCGCCCGTATCCAGGGCATTGAGGCTATCGAGGCCGCCATTGGCGACAAGGAGATGGTCCGGGAGGCCAAGTACGGCGAGACTCCCATGACCGCCGAGCAGCTGGCATTCAAGGCTATGCAGGCCCAGGCTGCTATCGGCGCAACCGTCGTCAAGAGCTTGGAGGACGACGCGGCCAAGTCCGGCGCTGCTGGTGTGGCTGCTGATCCTGCGGGCAGCGATCCCAAGGCAAAAGAAGAGGACGAGGAAGTTCAGGCCGTCAACCTGATTGCCGGTTTCCGTCCCAAGAACAAGAAGGAGGGTTAAACAATGGCTAACTACGAAGTAATGGGCGAGATGAAATACGCCAACATCTGGAACAGCGCAGACGTGCCTATCATCACCGGCCTACGCAAGCTGCGTAAGCTGACCGGCGCTGCTGCTACCTACAAGGCGGGTACCGCACTGGCACTGTCCGGCGGCACTGGTGGTGACGGGACTCTGGTGATCCTGGGCACCGCAGCTGCATCCAACGAGACCCTGACCGCCAACTGCATTCTGGCTGAGGATGTGGAGATCGGCACCGACGCAGACGTGCAGGCGCTTGTTTTCCTGTCCGGCCATGCCAACGCCAACAAACTGACTGTCGCATCCAGCCACACTATCACCGCCGCAGAGATCGAGGCTTTCCGCGATGCCGGAATCTATCTCGAAAATGCAATGTAAGAGGGAGGGCTAAACAATGGCATTTGACCTGTATAAAACCAAAACCATGCTGGCTGCCGTCGAGCAGATGGAGCCGGTCCATTCGTTCCTGCGTGACCGCTACTTTCCCACTGGTGCGGGCGACCTGTTCCCCACCGACGAGGTGCTGATCGAGTACCGAGACGGCACCAACAGAGCTATGGCCCCTGTGGTCGTTGACGGGCACGACGGTATCACCGTTGGCCGCAACGGTTACAAGACTTTCCGCATGGAGCCGCCCCTTGTGGCACCCAAGCGCCACCTGTCCGAGGACGACCTGCGTAAGAAGGGCTTTGGCGAAGAGCTGTTTTCCACCATCACCCCTGAGCAGCGGCAGGCTCAGCTGCTGGCAAAGGACCTGACCGAGCTGGATGAGCTGCACACCAACCGTGAGGAATACATCGCCGCCAAGTGCATCTTCGAGAACGGCTACACCCTGAACCAGTGGGCCGACGAGTACGGCGCCACTGGCAAGTCCAAGGCATACGTCATGAAGTTCTACACCGAGGGCACCAACCCCGCCACCTACACCCCCGGCACCAAGTGGGACGCTACCGGGTCCGACAAAATGGCCGACCTGCTGACCATGGCCCGCCAGCTGACTACCGCAGGGAACGCGGCAACCGATGTGCTGCTGGGTTTTGACGCTGCCGACGCGCTGATGAACGACGCGACCATCCAGAAACTGATGGACCTGAACCGTTACGACGCCGGTCAGATCGCGCCTCAGCTGATGCAGGACGGTGCTGCCCTGCTGGGCATCCTGAACGTCCGGGGTCATCGTCTGAACCTGATCACCTATGACGGCACCTACAAGGACGAGACTACCGGCACCGTCACTGCCTACATCCCTGCAAAGTCCATCTGCGTGACCGCTCCCGGCGCTGGCCGTGCCCTGTATGGCTGCGTCACCCAGACCGAGCAGGCTGACGGTGCTTTCCATTCCTACATGGGCCGTCGTGTGCCCCGTTACTGGAGCGATAAGAAGGGCCGCGAGCTGCGTCTGGCCTCCAAGCCCCTGCTGGTGCCTAGCACCAAGAATCCCTTCATTTCCGCAGCTGTGCTGGACTGAGAGGCGAAAGGAGCGAGTACACATGATTAAGATCGTCTGTGGTGTATACGGCCACTACATTGACGGCAGAGTCGTTGCCAAAAACAGCGAGTCCGAGCCGTTTTCTCTGACTCCCAGACAGGAGGCGGAGCTTGTGGCAAAAGGCGTCGCGGCGTTCGTGGATGAGGTTGCAGAGGTCTCCAATGTGGGGACCTCTGCGCCTATCGGCTTTGATGAACTGCCCGACGAGATTCCTGATTACAGCATCGACTCAAAGGCCGACGAGCTGAGAAAGATCGGGAAACTCTGCGGCCTGACCTTCAAGGTCGGTATGAGCAAGGCCGAAATGGTGGAGGCTCTGGACGGCTTTTTTGCTGAGCATCTCATCGGCGAAGATGACGCCGAGGATGCAGAGGATGACGGCATGGACCTGCCCGATTTCGACCCCACCGAGGCGGTGGAGTGATGGGCTTCAAAGATGCTGTTGCCGCAGACCGAGGTGTCTTCCTGGACCTTGAGTTTTTCGGCGAGAGTGTGTCCGTAGAGGGCAAGGAGATCGCAATTGTCGTAGACAACGACCAGTTGAAGACCCGCCAGGGAAGTCAGGAGCTTGCCATTGCGGAGAGCGCTACGCAGTTCTACGCGAGAACCGAGGACCTGCCCAAGGGCCTTGCCCCAGGCAGCAGCCTGAACATCAACGGGCGGGAGTGCCTGGTTGATGATTACAGCGAGGCAATGGGAGTCTCTACGGTCGTCTTGAGAGAAGCCATCGTAGTGTAAGGGAGGCGAGCAAGATGTCTGTTGTCAATATCCTGGATAGCGTCACAGAGTGGGTCCGGGAGAACATCTGCACTCAAATCAAGCTCAAGGTCCCGACGGATAACGATACCGACCCGACCGACGCCGGGTATGAGTACAAGCTTGTCACCCCTGCGGCGTTTCCGCTGTTCGTCCCGGCAAAGGACAAGGCCCCGCCTGGTATCCTGGCCCCGATACCGTCCGTTTGTGTCCGGTTCCTGGAAGGGGCCGAGCGCCTGGCAAGCAACAACGGCAGCATCGGTATGGAGTTCTGTTTTTCGACGTGGGACCCTGGTATACACGGGGCTGACATTCTGCTGCCAGACGGGAACGGAGGGGCCGAGAGATGGACGGGAGCAGAGGCAGACGCCTATTTCCAGCGCAGTGCTGGAGGCTGGCGGGATGCCTGGAATTTCGTTGACATTGCTCTGCGGGCGCTGGGCAGCACAACGGACGTCGGCGGGTATGCCATCGACCGAGCTACCCCGGTCAAATTCGGTCCCCTGACCGATCAAGGCGCAATCATTGACGCTTATCCGCTGTGGTTTGCCTGGTGCTCGTTCTCCCTGTCCTACGACCTGCGCCGCAACATTGCTGATCTATCAAAATTCCTGTAAGGAGGGAAATCAATGGCAGTATACAAACACGGTACCTACGGCGAGTTTTCGGCAAGCATTGGGAAGCCTGCGTCTTCCGCTGGCACTGTCGCCGTCTACGTTGGTACCGCCCCGGTAAACCTTGTCCGGGGCTATGCAACCGCCGGTGTCGTGAATGAACCGGTGTATCTGTCCAGCCTGTCCGCAGTAAAGCGGTTGATGGGCTACGCGGCAGACTGGGCGAAGTTCACGCTTTGCGAAGCCTTTGCCCTGCATTTCGACAGCGAAGAGAACGTCGGCCCCATCGTGGCTATCAATGTTCTCAACCCTGCCACCCACAAGAAGAGTGCTGAGACCACGAAGCAGCTTACCTTTGCCAATGGCCGGGCTACCATCGACAGCACCACCATCATCCTGGATACCCTGGTATTGGCTGAGAAGGTCGAGGGCGTGGATTTCTCCATCGACTACGACTTCACCAAGGGCCAGGTCATTATCGAGAGCCTGGGTGATACTGAGATCACCGGCTCTGTCAGCTGCACGTTCAGCGAGATCGACACCGCGAATATCGACAAGGATGATGTTGTCGGCGGCGTGACTGCCGCAGGTGTGTACACCGGCCTGGGCTGCGTGTCCCTGGTGTATCAGGATCTCAATATCATACCCAATCTCATTGTCGCCCCCGGCTGGAGCGACAAGAAAGAGGTTTACTCTGCCATGGTCAAGGCTGCGACCAAGATCAATGGGCATTGGGATGCAATGGCCGTTGCGGACATTCCTCTGGTGGACAGCGCCGCCGTTGATACCATCGAAAAGGCCAACACCTGGAAAGATACCAACGGCTACACCAGCGAACGAGCAAAGGTCTGCTGGCCCCAGGGCAAGGACAGTTCCGACCGCGTTATTCATGCGTCTACCCTGTGGGCATGGCGACAGATGCTCGTCGATGCTGAACACGACGGGGTGCCTATGGAGAGTGCATCCAACAAGGCTGTCCCTGTTGTCAAGCAGTATTTCGGCGCGTCCGCCACGAATCGCGGCTTTGACCAGCAGCGGGCGAATGACCTGAACCAGAATGGTATCTCTACCATCGTCTTTTTCGGCGGGCAGTGGGTCCTGTGGGGGCCTCATACGGCTGCTTTCAAGCACGGCGCGATTACTGACAACCGCGTCATCTTCGATGTGTCCATCCGTATGATGATGCACCAGTCCAATTCGTTCCAGAAGGACTGGGCGCTGACCATCGACAGCCCCATGACCCGTGCCATGGCCGACACCATCAAGAACCAGGAGCAGGAAAAGGCCGATGCTCTGGCCTCTATGGGTGCCCTGATCGGTACCCCTGTTGTCCGGTTCGACGAGGACGACAATTCCACCGACGAGCTGGTTCAGGGCAATTTTGTCTGGAGCTACGAGTCTACCCCGACGCCGCCTTTCAAGAGCGGCACCATGAAGGTTGCCTACAGCTCCGAGGGATTCAACAGCTTTATCGGGGAGGAGGGTTAAACAATGGCATTCGTGAACGTTACCGGCCCCGTAGTGGCCGAGACTGTGTACGCAAACAACAAGCTCGTTGCAAAAGACGTCGAGCTGACCTTGCCCGCCGTGACGCCCACCACCGCAGATGTGCAGGCTATGGGTACCATGAGCATCCCAATTCCCCAGCTGCTGGAGAACATGGAGCTTTCTATCACAAAGATCGGCACGGACCTGGGCCTGTCTTCCATGCTATCCTTCGACGCTTTCCCCATCGAAATCCGTTGGGTGCAGAGTGTGACCGACGCAAACGGCAAGGTGTCCCACATTGGCTGCAAGGCGTTCCTGCGTTGCATGTCCACTGTGCTGCCCGAAGTGGGGCTTACCCCTGGCGAGGCCAGCGAGAACGAGCTGACCTACACCGTGACCAGATACCAGCTCATGCAGAACGGCCAGGAGGCGTGGCTGATCGACCGGCTGGCCGGCATCTGCCGCGTTTATGGCAAAGACTACATGGGCAATATCAGCTCTATGCTCTAAGCACAGAAGCCCTGCCGATGGAAACACCGGCGGGGCTTTTAATATACCGACGAAAGGGTGAAACCAATGACCGGAACGTTTAAGCTGCACAATCCTATTGACATTAACGGCAAGAGCCACGAGGCCCTGGCCTACGACACCAACGAGATCACTGCCCTGCTCTTTACTGAGGCCGAGGCGAAGCGGAAAAGCGCCGCAGGGCTGAAAAATGTGACCATCACCCCGGCGGTCGAGTTCGACTTCGGCTTGCACCTATACCTGGGATTTGCCGCCATCATTGCGAAAAATCCTGAGTGCGATTTTACCGATATGGAGCGCATTCACGGCACCGACCTCATTGACATTATGGCGGTGGGCCGAAATTTTTTGCTGAAATCGGAGGATGCAACGCCAAGCAACTCCGACGAGCCATCCGAGACTACTCCCAAGCCTACCACACCCCAGTAACGGACCTAGAGCGCAAGCGGGTGACTGATTTCATCTCTGAGTACATCGAGGCGGTGGAGGACGAGAAAGAACGGAAGAAGCGAATGCCGAAAGTGAAGCCGGTAAAGAAACCGCATAGAAGAAGGTGATCCCGTGTCAAAAGAGCTTGAGGCAACAATCCGAATAAGCGGCAACATTGACGCGAGGCTGAGAAGCGCCATCGAACAGGCGGTCAAACGGCTGGACCAGCTGGACGCTGCGGCGAAAGAGTCCGGCGGTGCTGTTGGTGAACTGGCCGACAAGATCAAAGACCAGAGTTCCGAGCTGAAAGCCGCCCAAAAACAGTATGCGAACTATGTTCTGGCTGGAGAAGAAGGGTCTGACCAGGCCCGTGAACTGGCTGACAAGATCAAGGAGCTGTCCAGCGACTTGAAGCAGAACAAAAGCTCTTTGGAAGCTGCGGAACGAGCCGCCCGCGACCTTGCGGACAGTTTTGATGACGCCGACGACTCAAGCGGCGACCTTGACGACAACCTGGACGATATGGATGACTCCAGCCGCAGATCAGGGGAGGGCTTCACAGTCCTCAAGGGGGCTATGGCCAACCTAGTAGCTGAGGGATTTAAGAAACTGATCGGCGCGGCTGTCGATGCAGGGAAAGCCCTGCTCGACCTGTCCGAGCAAACCAGGGAGTTCCGGCAGGATATGTCCACGCTCGAAACTGCCTATGATCGAGCTGGATTCTCCACGGAGGCAGCAACGAACACATGGCGAGAGCTGTATGCCGTCTTCGGCGAGGACGACCGAGCAGTCGAGGCCGCGAACAACATCTCCCGAATGTCCAAGTCACAGGAAGACCTGGATAAATGGGTGAGGATCACAACCGGTGTCTGGGGAACCTATCAAGACGCCCTTCCGGTCGAATCCTTGGCGGAAGCGGCGGGCGAGTCGGCCAAGACGGGCACCGTGACCTCGGCTCTCGCCGATGCACTCAATTGGTCAAGCGAGGCGGCGGCCATGTTCTCGAAGTACATGTCTGAGGACGTAACGACCGCAGAGGACGCTTTCAACGTGGCCCTGTCCAAATGCTCGAACGAGCAGGAACGGCAGGCCCTCATCACGGAGACCCTGACCACGCTATACGGCGACGCGGCTACCAAGTACGAAGAGAGCGCCGGAAGCCTGATGGATGCAAACAGGGCGGCAGCAGACGCTCAGCTTGCCCAGGCACAGCTTGGAGCGGCGATTGAACCCGTGACAACGGCGTGGACAAACTTGAAGACGCAGCTGCTCAATGCTGTTGCCCCTGCTATCCAAGCGGTGAGCGAGAAACTGCAACAGGCTATCCAGTGGATGCAAGCGCATCCTGCTGTGGTGCAGGCGCTTGTTGCTGCACTGGCTGTCCTGGCGGCTGGAATCACGGCGATCACCATTGCTGTTGCAATCTATACCGGCATTCAAATGCTCGCAAATGCGGCGCTGCTGCCTGTCATTGGTGTAGCGCTTGCGATTGTGGCTGTCATTGCTGTTGTCATTGCCGTGGTGGTGGCCCTGTATACCCATTGGGACACCGTGAAACAAAAAGCAATGGAGGTCTGGCAGGCGGTACAAAACGCCTGGAGCCAGATCGCTACAGCCGTTACCAACGCAATTCAGACCGTCGCAAATGCCATCCGCTCAGGCTGGAGTGGTCTCGTTGGCGTTGTGACCGGCATCTGGAACGGTGTCAAGAACGCTGTGATAAATGTTTGGAATGCAATAAAAGCAAGGGCAAGCTCGTTTGTCAGTGGCGTAAAATCAGTTATTTCCAGAGGGTGGTCCGCGCTGACAGGCATCCTGACTGCGCCGTTCAGGGCGTTAATCAATTTCATTGGTGGCGTGCAGAGCAAAATTAGTGGATTGTTTGGGAAGATAAGCAGCATCAAAGACAAAATATCCAGCATCAAACTTCCAAAGTTTGCGTCTGGTGGTTTTACCAGCGGCCCGTCTATCGCTGGTGAGGCTGGCACAGAGGCAGTCATTTCGTTCAACAAGAAATACCGTGCTCAGAACTTGGCTTACTGGGCCAAGGCCGGTGAAATGCTTGGCGTGGACGATACTTTTGCCTTGGGCGGCGGAACCTCTGGCACATACGTTGATCTTGGCGGCGTAAATTTCGCCCCCAACATCGTAGTGCAGGGCAACGCGAAAAAGGACGACATCATTGCAGCTATCCGGGAGTCCTACCCGGAGTTCATGGACATGCTGGACGAGATGATAAGCGAGAGGGAGGAAACAGTCTATGCCTGAGATCATCGGCTACCGGGAGCATAAGACCGTCGAGGGGGATACCTTCGACAGCCTTGCACTCTGGTATTACAACGACGAACAGCTGGCCTCTCGTATCATCTCTGCGAATCTGGATTACTGCGACGTGTTGATCTTCGAGGCAGGCGTCACCTTGCGCATCCCCATCATGGATACCGTGGACACGCCGGAGACCCTGCCGCCCTGGAGGCGAAACGCATGATAAAAGTCACCTACAAGGGGGCCGACGTGACGTCTGGAGTCTCCATCAACCGCTGTATTCATGACATGTATGCAGCCGGGCAGGCTGATACCCTGGACATTCGCTTCAACGACGCGGCGAAACTGTGGGACGGCTGGGCACCGGCTGTCGGTGACGAGATCCGTATTGATTATGGGCCTGCATCTACCGGCACGATGTTTGTCCGGTCCTGCGTTGCCGAAAATGGCCTGTATACCATCAAGGCTATGTCCGCGCCCCCGTCTGCAATGGAGGTCACGAACAAGGCGTGGAGTCAAGTTCGCCTGCTGCAAATTGGGCGGGAAATCGCGGGCCGCCATGGGCTGGCTTTCCAGTCCTACAACGTGACGGACCAGCTTTTCCCGTACCTGTTGCAGGCGAAGAGTGATTTTGCTTTCCTGCACCGTGTAGCTGTCCAGGAGGGCTGCGGATTCCTGGTATACGACAAGACGCTGGTTCTATACGGGGCTGCTGCTATGGAGGCCGTAGCCCCTGTCGAGAGTCTGGAGCTGCCCCTTGACGGTGATTACCGCTACAACGACGCACGGGCCAAGCTGTACGGGTCCTGCATTGTGGAGTCCGGCGACTACTCCGGCAAATTCGACTCCGGGAATGGCGTCAGCAGGGTCCTGCGCCCAGTCTGCGGCGAGATGACCATAGGCTCCAACGCAGAGGCGGAACGCTACGCCAAGAACCTGCTGAGGGACGCCAACAAGGACGGCATGACCGGATACATCCGCACCGCTGGAGTTTCTGCTGGGTATGCTGCTGCATCCACGGCGAAGCTCGCCAACCAGAGGGCACCGTCCTGGGACGGACCTGTATTCCTGTACCACGTCCGGCACGACTACGGCGTGGGAGAGAGTAAGCTATTTTTCCGTAAACCATTGGAGGGGTACTGATGATCGACAAAGGCTATGTTTCGTCCATCCTGGACGGAGGGAAAAAGGTCACGGTTATCCCGGCCACATCCGGCGACGTTGTGACGCAGCCGTTGACCGTCCCTTTTTTCCTGCTGGGGACCATGAAGCCCCGGAAAGAAGTCGTGTTTTGCTCGTTTCCGGACGGCACAGGGCTTGTCCTGGCGGCACTGGACGGCGGTTGGAACCACAACCTAACTGGTAATGTCTCTGTCGCCGGGACGCTCTCTGCGGGCGCTGTGGCGGCTTCTGGCGCTATCTCTGGTGGCAGCGTGTCCGCCGGTGGCGTGGACCTGGGCAGCCATACGCACACGGACTCCCGTGGCGGGGCTACGTCCGGGCCGCAATAAGGGGGGGTACATCATGGGATATACAGCACGATGGGGGCCGAAGGGTTTCATCATATCGGCCTCTAAAGTCGTAGCCCTGGAGGATTTCAAGACGAGCTACGCGCTCAAGAGCGACACCAACTCAGACACCAGCGGGACGCCGCCGACCAACACGCAGGGTTTGGAGCTGCAACCCCTGGAGCTGTCCACAAGGTACCTTCGCGCCCTTGGCACTGATCCCCTGGGGCAGATAGCCGAGTGGAAAGCCCAGATCGGGAAAAGCTATCCGTTCATCCTGGGCGGAAAGCAGTTCGGGCCGAAGTTCACGCTGAAAAGTTTCGACGTGAGCGACACCATGTTCACCCCGGCTGGCGTGATGATCGGCTGCACCATCTCGCTGAAATTCGAGGAATACTCCACGGCATCCACGACGAATGCGTCCGCCAGCAAAAAGACCGCTGCATCGACCAAGGCCAGCAAGAAGACGCAGGCCATATCGTCGAAGCCTACCACGTCGTCAAAGTCGTCGAAGAAGAAGTAAGGGGGGCGAGGATATGAGAGGAAGCGGAAACGGGGACGTTGCACTGTGTGCAGAGAATCTGCTGAGGATTTTCCGTGGCGAAAACCCCTATGAACGCATTAAGGGCATCGACGCCCGCAGCCTGGACAAGCCTGCCCTGGACGCGGAGGCTGAAATTTTGCAGGACGCTGAGTTCTGCATTGAAAACTACGAGCCACGGGCGCAGATAGACAGCCTGGACGTTTATGGGCTGGACCGTGAGCGCGGAGACTTCCGGGTCGTTGCTGCCGTGACTGAAATCTGACAGAAGGGAGTGAAGCGCGTGGCGAATGACTACAACTTCGTAGAAACCGACAGTGCGAAACTGTACACAGCCATTGTGGGCAGCCTCATGGACTACTGCGACGAGCCTCTGTACCCCGGCGACGAGCGCCGGATCTTCGGCGAGGCTCTGGTTGCTGTCCTGGTATCCCTGTACAACGAGTTCAACGACAAAATGAAGCAGCGGACGTTGCAGAACGCCCGTGGCTACGTCCTGGACGCTATTGGGGACATGTTTTACCGGGTGGAACGTGCCGCCCCGGCACAGGCCCATGCGACGTTCCGGTTTGCCGTGGATGCTGCCTTGCAGGAAAATGTTATCATCCCGGCTGGAACCCGCGTGACGACCGACGGCAGCGTGTACTTTGCCACGCAGGAAACCGCCGTGTTACAGGCCGGGGAAACCTACGTTGACCTGCTGGGCGTCTGCACGACCGGCGGCAGCGACTACAACGGATTCACTGCCGGGACCATCGGGACCCTGGTTGACCTGATCCCCTACATTGCATCCGCGAAAAACACCACGATCTCCACCGGCGGCGACGATGGGGAACCCTACACCGAAGAGGGCGATAACAGATTCCGGGAGCGTATCAGCCTGTCCTATGCCAAGCTGTCCACAGCTGGCCCAGAGAGTGCTTACAGGTATTTTGCGCTGTCTGCTGATCCTGACATTATCGACGTGTCCATTGACGTGCCCAGTGCCAACGTCGTGGATATTTACGCCTTGATGAAGGGCGGCGAGCTGCCCGACGAGGAAACCCTGGAGAAGATCGAGGCAGCCGTCTCTCAGGATGACGTGCGGCCTATGACGGACACCGTGACGGCAAAGGTGCCTGATACCGTCGATTACACGGTAAACATCAAGTATTACGTCACCAAGGACAACGAGGCGTCTACTATCCAGCTCATTGAGGCTGACGGCGGGGCAATCGACCAGTACAATGCCTGGCAGCAGTCCGCCCTTGACCGTGACGTAAACCCCGACAAGCTGCGGGAGCTGATCCTCACGTCCCTGGCTGAGTACAAATTGACCGGTGCTTTCCGTATGGATATTACCGGCCCGATCTACACCGCCGTAGGCAAGAATGAGGTTGCGAAGCTGTCCGGGGCTGCGACTGTCTCCCATTCCATCATCGTAGGGTAAGGGGGGCCGGAAAATGAAACTATCAGACCTTGATTTCATCCGGCTGCTGCCTCAGTTCATGCTGGAGGACGGTGCTGTCATCGGCCTTGCGAAGGGGCTTGACAGTATCATTCCGAGCTTGTCTGAGTCCATGAAGATTTTGACCACTTGGGACCATATCGACGAGCTGGCCGAGGGTGAGCTTGACGAGCTGGCCGTAGAGCTGAACGTCCTTTGGTACGACATGGGCGCTACGTTGGACACCAAGCGCGACCTGATCAAAAACTCCATGGATGTTTACCGGCACCTGGGGACCAAGTGGGCTGTGGAGTCCGTTATCCATTCCTATTTTGGCGACGGATACGTTGCTGAGTGGTTCGATTATGACGGAGACCCTGGACACTTCCGGGTATACTCCACCAACCCAAGCCTGACCAACGAAAAGCTGCTTGAGTTTATCAATCTGCTGGAGAAGGTCAAACGTGCGTCGTCCATCCTGGACGGCATTTTTATTTCCCTGACCGGACAAATGAATCTCTATACAGGCGTAGCGATTCACGAGTCCGGCAAGGACGTTTACGCCATCGGTGCAAAGCCGTTGGCCTGAAAGGAGCGTGAAACATGGGAAGTTTTGCGAACAACGTCATCACTGATGCTGGCCGCATCCTTCACGCGGACTGTCTGGCCGGGGCTGTCTTCACGCCGACCAGAGTTGTGATCGGTAGCGGTACCCTGCCCAGCGGTACAGCAATCGCAAGCCTGACCGCAGTCATTACGCCCGTGAAGTCCCTGACCATCAACAAGGCACAGCGGACGCCCGACGGCAAGTGCATCTTCGGCGGCGTCTACTCCAACAAGGACGTCACCCAGGATTTCTACTTCCGGGAGCTGGCCTTGTATGCCAAGGGCGTCTACCTGAACGACGACGGGACCGTAAAGAGCGAGACGGCGGAAACCCTGTACTCCTACGGCAACGCTGGCAGCACGGCTGACCTTATGCGGGCGTACTCCACAGAACACGTTGTCGAGCGCCAAATGGATCTCGTTTGTTGGGTGGGCAACACAGCACAGGTCAATCTTACGATTGCCAGTGACGTGTATGTCACCAGGGAGCAAATCGCGGACCTGGGGGGCGGCCTTGTGGTCATCCCCATTGGCGAAGACATCCCTGTGGCCGAAAGAAAAACCGGATTCTTGTACTTCAAGGAGAAAAACAGCGTCACTCTCCAGGTGACACAAGAAATCGGCTTGAAATTTGAATGAATGGAGGGGCTGGGATGGCTGATACTAGACCAATTACAAGACTCACGATCAAGGACAAGGAGACCGGAACCGAAACCGAGACTGACGTCAAAACCTGTGCAAGAGGTGTAACGTGCGACGAGGGCAAGACCGCCCAGGACCACATTTCGGATTTCGTGGCACATAAAAAGGACGTCAACCGTCACGTCCTGGTGCAGGTCGGCGGAGACGAACCGGCAACCGGGCCTGCTCTGTGGATCGACGAAAAAAACCTACTGCACTACAAGGATAAGAGCGGGAGCAAGGACGACCTGTACCCCGCAACGAAAGCCGCCCTCGTGGAGGGCCTGAGCGCACTGCTGGCTGGGGTAAAGAAAACGGCACAAACCGACCTGAGTTCACATACCAGCAACAAAAACAACCCCCATGGAGTGACAGCCGAGCAGGCAGGCGCTGACCCGAAAGGCGTGGCAGCTGCTGTGCAGGTGAACCTGGATACCCACACGGGGAACAAGAGCAACCCGCACAACGTCACCTGCGACCAGATTGGGGCTATTAAATCCTCTACGCTGGGCAAGCCAAACGGTCCGGCGAAGCTGGATGCCGATGGGAAACTGATCAAGGATCAACTGCCCCCTGTTGGCGGCAGCCGAATCACCATCACATTCGAGTCTGCGTTCCAGGGCGCGACCTGGACGCTGACCGGTGGCGGGGAGAATTACAGTGGCGTGGTGGACAGCACTCTGAAAGCCGTTGTCCCTGTAATGGGCGTGAATACCCTGTACACTGTGTCTGCTGCTGTCGGTGGTACGACCTACACGGCAGAGATCGCAACGCTGGACTATTTCACCGCGCTGTCTGTGGCCCTGACGCAGTTCCAGGCAACTATCATCGTCACCGTGGACAGTGGTTCCACCGTGACCGCCGTATGCGGCGCCACCACCCTGACCAAAACCAGCACCGGCACAGCGATCTTCACCGTTGGCAAAGCTGGAACCTGGACCATCACCGCAACCAAGGATGGCAACACCGCCACCGGCACGGTAGAGATCACCGCAAGCGGCCAAAGCAAAAGCCTGACTCTGGACTACGCGGCAGTGTTCGGCGTCTGCTGGGATACCTCCAACAGCTCCACAGCCCTGACCCGCTTAACCAAGGCAAATGACCCCTACGGTTTTGTGACTAAAGATGTCACCACCGAACCAGTTCCGGCGGGTGGAGTAGGGACCGGAAGTTCTCCGTTCGATGGCTATGCACCGTGGAACGGGATGAAGGAGTGTAACCTAAATTCATCCGGCACAGTGACAGCATGGAAGGGGGATAGCGGCTTCGCGCGAACAAATAACTACACTATGGTGTTTATTCCGGTGTTTTATGTGGCTCAGAAGCGCAGTGGAACAAAACAGTATTTCTACGTTTCTGATAAGCCTAAAACTGGATTCACTAAGCATCCAGGTAGTGGAAAGTATGTAGGTAAGTACCACGCATACTCAAGCGCTTTCTATTCGTGCACTGGAAAAGCTGCGGAAGTAAATCTAACACGCGCTCAATTTAGAGCAAACGCAAAAGCTATCGGTTCTAAATTTCATTTGTACGACTTCGCTACCTACTGCGCCATTATATGGCTTTATGTTGTGGAATTTGCGAATTGGGATTGCCAAACGAAAATTGCGAGAGGAAATGTAGAAAGCTCTAGCGCTATGAATAGCGGAGATTCAGACGTTATGATTTATCACACCGGTTGCAGAGCCAATCTTGCAGGCATCCAATACCGCTGGATCGAAAACCTGTGGGGTAACGTCTATCAGTGGGTGGACGGTTTCAACGCCGACGGTACGACGGCCTACTACTGCACTGACCCCTCCCAATACGCTGACGACACCACAACTGGATACACGCAGATCGGGACACTGCCTGCTTCTGGCTGGATTAAAGACCTGACTGTGACGGACAACGGCCTGCTGATTCCGAAAACTGTTGGCGGCAGTGAGACCACGTTCATCCCGGATTACGCCTACTCGTCTTCCGGGTGGCGCGTGCTCTATGTGGGTGGCGGCTGGGGCAGCGGCTCGGGCGCGGGCTTGCTGTGCTTCAGCGCGTACGTCGCGTCGTCGTACTCGTACTCGGGCATCTCTGCGCGTCTCCTGTGTGAGGCGTAGCCGAACACAGTCCCCTCCGGGGGACCGGGGGTCGCAACCCCCGGCGCTTTGCAAAGCGGTTTTTAACAACGAAATAAATTAAGGGACTGTCTGCGCGTCGTGGAGTGTTACCGCGCCCGACGCCAACTCGTCTTCCGGGTGGCACGTGCTCTATGTGGGTGGCAACTGGAACAACGGCTCGAACGCGGGCTTGCTGTACTTCAACGCGAACAACACGTCGTCGAACTCGAACTCGAACATCTCTGCGCGTCTACTTTTTCCAACAAATTTGAATCGTCTCATTGCGCAGGCTTTCCCTCGTCCCTTGACGGAAATCATACCCAGAGGACGGGGCCTAGTAGGTAAACTCTCGAACGGCCCCGCAGGTAAAAAGGAAGTGCTAGTATTCCTAAGAGAGTTGGATTCCTCTATAACAAAATGCTGAACATGGCATTTATCAAAGAAACGATACTTCTTGCCAGCAAGAGAAAGAAAAATCGCCGCAGTGTGCGGCGGGTGCTGGCAAACATCGACGAATACGCCGAAAAGCTGCTCGTTATGCTGGACACGGATACCTTTATTCCAACGAAGCCGAAAATCAAACAGGTCTACGACCAAAGCTCCAGGAAGTGGCGTGAAATCAAAGTCGTTCCGTTCTTCCCTGACGCCTGTGTCCATTGGCTGTGCGTCCGGGCGATGAAACCCGTGCTGATGCGCGGCATGCACCACTGGTCTTGTGCCAGTATTCCAGGCCGTGGCGGCGCAAGAGCTGTGAAGCAAATCGAACGCATGGTACAACGCCGCACGAAGAGCAGTAAATACGCCGCTCAGTGCGATGTGCGTAAGTTCTATGACAGCATCCCGCCGGACGGTGTCAGAAGAGCCTTGGAGCACAAGATCAAAGACAGGCGCTTCGTTCGGCTTGTGATGAGCATCATTCATGGTGGCCTAGCCATCGGCTACTACATTTGCCAATGGCTTGCCAACTTCTACCTGGAAGGGCTGGACCGGGTGCTTTGCAGACAGAAGGGTGTGACCTGTGAGGTGCGATACATGGACAACGTGACCCTGTTCTCCCGTAGCAAACGGGCACTGCACAAAGCTCTGAAAGCGGTAGGCTCCTATCTCAAGACGATAGGGCTTTCCCTCAAGGGAGATTGGGCCGTATTCCCTGTGTCGAAGCGGGCTGTCGATGCCATTGGGTACCGTTTCAGCCGAACGTGCATTATCCTACGTAAGCGCCCTTGCCTGCGGCTTATGCGGCAGTGTCGGCGGGCAGTGAAACGCAAGAAACGCGGCGGTGTTGCTGTGAAAATGGCACAGGCACTTATGGCTCGAATTGGCCGGTTGAAAATGTGCGCAAAGAAGAAACTAACAGACCGCTACATTCGGCCTGTTGGAATGAAATACTTGACAGGAGTGATTCGACGTGCGAGTACACGGAGACGTAAAGCCGCCCGAATGGACGGCAGAAAGCTGTCCGAACAAGCCGGGCACGGCGCTGGTGCGCTTTTGCCTGAACCCGGTTGAGGAAACGGCAGACGAACGAACCGGTTGGGTCTACGATGAGTACACCGTAGAGGTCCCGGACGGTGAGGATTTGCAGGAGCGCGTAGCTGAACAGTTCGACGACCTGCTGCGGCAGGCTGTTGGTGCTGGGGCGTCCCTGGATGATATGCGGGACCAGCGCATTGCGGAGACCAAGGCCGCCCTCGCTGAGTGGCTTGTTGAGAATCCACTGACCTGGACAGACGGCCACCAGTACGCGGTAACGCAGGAGAAGCAGTCTCAGTTGACATCCACTTTGGCCGTACAGCAGGTAGCTCTAGCTTCTGGCGTTGACCGGAAGCTTCGGTGGAATACTACCGGAGATGAATGTGCGGAATGGACTTATGAAGGATTGTGCGCCTTGGCTCTGGCAATCTCTGATTACGTCGAGCCGAGAGTTTCTATCCAACAGGCCGCTGAGGTAGCTATCCGCGATGCGAAAACTGCAAAGGGGGTCCTCACCGTTGTCTGGGACTACGATATGCCGGTGGCATAATATCGCCCTGCATTGTGTGTTCGGCCTGATTGCTGGCTGCATCTATCTGCTGATCGAACTGGCATGGCGCGGGCACACCCACTGGACGATGCTGCCCTTGGCGGCGGTGATCTTCGTCTGCGCTGGGCTGCTGGACGAACGGCCCAAGCCGCCGCCCCTGTGGTTGCAGGTGGTAATTGGTACCTCCATTGCCACGGCACTGGAGCTGGCCGCAGGGCTGATTCTCAATGTGTGGCTTGGCCTGGGCGTTTGGGATTATTCCAAGCTGCCCGGTAACATCCTGGGGCAGATTTGCCCTCAATACACGCTGGCCTGGGCAGCCCTCATGGTTGTGGCTATCAAGCTCGAAAATTTGATGCACAAAATCGCGGACTGGATAATTGACCGGAAGAAATAGAAAGGACGGGATAGCATGAACCTCCATAAGTTGATCCTGACGAAAAACGAGTGCTATATCAGAGGGGTACCTATCACTCCCATTGGCGTGATGGTACACAGCACCGGGGCTAACAACCCCAACCTCAGACGCTACGTCCAGCCGGACGACGGCCTACTGGGGACCAACAACGCCGGGAACCATTTCAACCAGCCGCGCCCTGGTGGCCGCAAGGTTTGTGTCCATGCCATTATTGGCAAGCTGGCCGACGGTTCTATCGCCACATACCAGACGCTTCCCTGGGCCATGCGAGGCTGGCACAGCGGCACTGGCTCCAAGGGCAGCGCCAACAACATGGGGTACATCGGGTTCGAGATTTGCGAGGACGGCCTGACCGACCCCGCGTATTTCAAGAAAGTCTACCGGGAGGCGGTGGAGCTGACCGCCTACCTCTGCAAGCTGTACAAACTGGACCCAAAGAAGGACGGCGTTATCATCTGCCACAGCGAGGGGCACAAGCGCGGCATTGCATCCAACCACGAGGACGTAATGCACTGGTTCCCCAAGCACGGGAAAAGCATGGACACGTTCCGGGCGGATGTGGTGAAGGAAATGAGCATCAACGATAGAGAGAAAGAAGAGGGTGACGACATGAACATCAAGAAGTTTCTCGAACAGCTGACGCCTGAGATGTGTTACAGCATCATGGCCGAAGCCATGGCCTATGCAGCCAAGCAAGCAGAACCCGAATGGAGCCAGAAGGAAGGACACTGGGCCGAGGCCACGAAAAAGGGCCTTGTGAACGGTTCCGCCCCGGAGGGCTACGTCAAACGGGACGAGTTGGCCGCTGTGTTGGGCCGTGGGGGGCTGCTGTGAGTGGCTGGCTGGCTGAGTATGGCGGCAAGCTGATCGGCGGCCTGGTGACCCTGCTGGCCTCTTCCGTTGTGGTCGAGATCGTACCCATCAAAATCTGTCCTTGGACTGCGTTTTTTCGATGGGTAGGGAAGAAGATCAATGGGGACGTTCGGGAGAAACTGGACGAAATCTCGAACGACCTCTCCACTCATATCCACGAGGATAACCAGCGCAACGCCAAACGCGCACGAGTGAGAATCCTACGCTTCGCTGACGAGATACTCCAGGGAGAACTCCACTCGCGGGAGCATTTCGACGAGATCCTGGAGGACATCACGGAGTACAACCGCTATTGTTCGCGGCATCCTGAGTTCCCGAACGATAAAGCGACTCTCTCCATCGCCCATATCGAGAGAACCTACCGCACGAGGATGGAGAAAAACGACTTTCTGTGAGAAAGGGGGTGGAATCCATGAACCTGACAAACAAATCATGGTGGAGGGCCGCAGCTATCCGCGCGACCAAAACCGTAGCGCAGACAGCTATCGGCTGTATCGGTGCAGCTGCCGCTCTGGGAGACGTCAACTGGCCTATGGTGGTTTCGGCTGCTGTCCTGTCCGGCATCGTATCCGTGTTGACCAGCGTAGCCGGTCTGCCGGAGGTCGATACGAACACTGAGGCATAACACTGGGGAATCTGAGCCACGAAAGGGGGTGGACGCATGGCAAACGCTGAGACCACAATCATGTCCGGGGCGCTGGAGGACGACAAGGGCCGGAGACTGCTGCCGGAAACCACAGCCGCGCAGGTAATCCATACCGACGGCGAATCCAGCGAGACTAAATTCAAGCGGCAGGCAGGCAGCGCGAATATGTCCGCGACGCTGGCCGCCTCTGCCGCCAAGACGGTGGTGGACCTGTCGGCCTACATAACGAATCGGTCAAAGACGTCCTATCGGCTGGAAATCCTGGCATCTACGGCAGACGGCGAGTCTCCGGTTGCTACCGTAATCGCGGAGCTTATCGGGGACTATGCCGTATTCTACCGGCAGGGCGTCTCTGTTGCGAAGGAAATCACGATCACGTATCGCCTTGTATCAATGCCCCTGGCTTGATGGGGCAGCAAGGCCCGCATGAAAGGTTAAGAGGTTTGTACTATGAGCACTACGAATTTCTCCCCTGAGATCGACGACAACACCTTGTATCACAAGGGCGACATTGAGGCGAGCACCGCCCAGCTGATCGACGACGCACTGGCAGCCGCAAACGCGGCGCTGCCTAAAGCAGCTCAACTCGCTGTCTCAGACATGGACGAGCTTCGGACCACGGGCTTTTTCCATGGCTATGGGACGCTCAACGCCCCTGAATCCGGCTTCATGTATTTCCTGGTCATTGCCTACCCGGACGGCTACAACTACTGGGTGAAGCAGCTGGCGTTCAGTTTCACGGACAGTAAGACCTATATCCGCACCATGGCAAACGGCATCTGGAGTGCCTGGGAGCCGATTCAGACCGGCACCAGGCTGGAGGATAAGGTCGGGGACCTGGCAGGGCTTGGCACCGTGGACAAGACCAACGCAGTGGCCGCCATCAACGAGCTGGTGGCTGCCCTTGACGTAGTACGCAGCGAGGTTGCTATTGCTGGAGCGCTGGCCGCTGCTGCTGCACCAGCCAACCACAACCACGACGGCGTGTATGCTCCCACCACGCACTCCCACCCCCAGTATTTGACCTCTGTTCCCCAGTACAACAGTAACACCGGCGAGAACACCTACGTCTGCGGCCCGAACCGGACCCACAAGACGCTCCAGGCGTTGGTCGATAGCCTGCCGAAGTTCAGCATCGGCCCCCGCCGCCTCCAGGTGGATGCTGGGGACTACGCCGAGAAGGTGGTGCTGAGAGGCTTCCATGGTGGCCCTATCACCATCGAAACCAGCGGCGCATATAGCGGGCGGGCGAATTTCCTGGGCATCCTGATGGAGGATTGCACAGCCACCATCAACGTGTCCAACGTAAACGTCGGGCCTGCTGGCGGGCAGAATCCTTCCCATGGTGTTTACCCCACCCGTTGCGGTATCGTGCGGGTGGAGAATTGCAACATCCAGACCGTGGCCTTTGGCGTCTACGCTGTCCGTACTGATAAGATCATCGTTCGCAATGTTACTGTCAGCCACATCGGCGGGAACCTGTCCGCAGCCGTTGGCATGGCCGAGTCCGAGGGAACCTTTGTCGCCCTGGACGGCCTGACCGTCAACGGTGGCTATGGTGCTACGGCAATCCAGGCGCAGAACGCCGTTGTCGTGGGCAAGCGCCCCACCATGAACAGCGTGGACGTGGAGCTGAACTCCAACGCAGGCGGCGTCTATTACAATGTGATCTAACTGAATACCACCGAACGAAGAGAGGGCTGCCCCATGTGGGTAGCCCTCTTTTTTTGTGCCATTCTTTCCAATATATGCACTTTTAACAACGCAAACATTATGGATTTGTGCATTTAGTCGATTTGTTCTTTTTGGTGTAAAAACTATTGCATATTCTGTTCTGTCGTTGTATTATAGCACCAGAAGGAACAAATCAGATACAAAAGAGAACAAACAGGAGGAAACAGAAATGAGACTTTACATTGAAGGACGCCGCAATGGCTACAGCCCAGATCAATGCGGGCACACGATGACGGTCCAGGAATTGATCGAATACCTGGAACAGTTCGACGAAGACACCGAAATCTTCTTAAAGAGCGACGGCGGATACACCTATGGCAACATCGATGAAACCAGCTTTGAGGAAAGCGACGAAGAAGACGCAGAGTGACAGGGGCCCGGCCCCTGGTAATGCGGGACCCGAAAGGGTGCGGTCACAACCCCGCCAAACGATAGGAGGAACTACCATGAAGAAATATAAAGTCTACGACATCTACGAGGGTAAGGACGTATTGGGATACGCCGACACTATGGAAGAGGTCACTTTGTTAGCGCACAGACAAAACCGAGACACTGACGGGGAATGCTTGCCTGTCTACGCAGAACTGAATCCTGAAACGGGAAAATACAAATTCAGCCAGTACAAGGCAGTCGAGGACTATATGTATTAAGCCGAAACGCCCGCGAGGGCGTCACCAGGAACCGCCCCACCTGGTCTGATGATGGCAGGGCGTAGGAGGAAACATCATGAAGAAATACAGCGCAGTCGTGAAAGACGGGAACCGGATCGTTCTTATCCGCAACCAGGAATATCCCACCAAGGCCGAGTTTATCCGTGATCTTCGCGGCAACGGCTACCGGGTCAACCCCAAGAAGGTCAAGCCCTCTGATGTGTTCGACTACATCATGGACCACACCGACTGCAACCCCTGGGACTGGGACCTCAAGAAGGTCCCCGAAGAGTCCATTGCAGCCCAGGAAGATGAGGTCGAAGAGACCACCAAGGAGGCAGACACCATGACAAGACGAATTAAGTTCGCACACATTACGATGCAGGGCGGCCTGGAGGCTGTACTGTCCACCGTCGAACTGGAGCCTGGACTGTACGAAACTATGCTGGCATCCCCCGATTTTGATACGGAGTACGCGCAGCTTCGCTCGACAAACGAGGGCACGGCTATCTCGGACTTCAACTTCCTGCGAAAGAAGTTCCACGTCTCGACTTTGACCGGCAAGTACGCTGATCTGGCAAAGGACCTGGAGGCAGCCGCAGCCTACGGGCTGGAGGTTGCAGCCAACGTGGAGGACGGCGGCACCTGCAACATGGACGCCGTGGCCCTGGACCTTCGCGGCTGGAGGCGCGACAAGGTGGAGCAAGCAGCCAAGGCCGCAGGTGTTGGCTGTTCCACCTGGACCCTGTTCGGCCACAAGCTGTATGTGTTTACGGTCCGCAGCGGCGGCCAGGCGAACCGCAGGACGGCAGCAGCCGAAGCCATGCGAGAGGCCCTGAAACTCTCCGGCTATGATGCCGGGATGTATTACCAAATGGATTGACAAACCGAAACGGAGGAATTGACATGAGATACTACGAGATCAACGAGGATATGGCCCGCCGTGCCAAGGAAATGATGAGCTTTTCCGATTACATACCTGGCAGCAAGACTGCCGAGTACAAGCGGATGGTCGATGAGGCCGTCGAGCTGGGGGAGCGCGAGAAGAAGCGCGTAGACCCCATGTATCATGAGAAGATTGATCAGCTGGTGGACAGCTATTCCCGCCGGTTGGCTGATAACCTCAACGACGCAAGTCGAATCGGAACTATGTGCCCGTCCGTGATGATCTCCGGCGGCTCCAACTTCCCGGTCCGCAAGAAGGAAAAGCAGAACGCCGCCAGCGACCGCAACATGCAGGAGTACATGGAAATTCAGGGCATCCTGGACAAGATTAAAAGCGTGGGCAAGGGCAGCATAAGCTCTGACGATCCCCAGGCTATTGAGAAGCTACAGGCCAAGCTGGACAAGCTGGTAAAGCACCAGGAAATGATGAAAGCGGCCAACGCAGCCATCCGCATGAAGGACCCTGAGAAGGGCAATGCAAAGCTGGCTGAGATGGGCTACACCCCGGATGAGATCAAGCAGCTCCGTGAACCTGATTTTTGCGGGCGCATCGGCTACCCTTCCTATCTGCTGTCGAATAACAACGCGAACATCAAGCGTATCCGCGACAGAATCACCGCCCTTGAGAAGAAGAAGACCGAACCCACGCCGGAAGGATGGGACTTCGATGGCGGCTCCGTAATCGCAAACACCGAGGCAAACCGCCTCCAAATCCTCTTTGATGAAAAGCCCGACGAGGCCACTCGTGCCACGCTGAAGCAGAACGGCTTCCGCTGGTCCCCCAGCAACAAAGCATGGCAACGCCAGCTTACCCCCAACGCAGAAAGCGCCGCCCGCAAACTCTTCGGCTCTAAGTAATCGCCACAACCATATGCCTGTCCTACCTGGGCCAACGGGGAGAAAGGAATCACTATGAACGCAGTACAGAAGATCAAGGCTCGCCACGAGGCGCGTGAGTGGGCGGACATCGAGGGCATTTGGCGGAGCATAAAGCCTGCTCTGGAAGCCAACGTGGAGCGTCGCCGGGAGGCGGAGGCCCGCAGAGCCGGGATCGCCACGCAGCAGCAGGCGGTGGAGGAAGCCCGCACAGAGCTGGTCAACCTGGCCCTGTGCCGAGCCGGACTCCCGTTCCAGGTGCTGTGATGGGCGCGATTTATCGCCTCTGCCGCCGCTGCGGGGAGCGGTGGAACGTGAGCTGTATCTACCCCGGAGAAAAGACTTACATCTGCCCCGTCTGCGCCTATAAGGCCAGGCGGGCAGGGAGGAAGGAGCGAACAGCATGAAGATTCCAGAACCAATGAATATCTGGAAGAGCTACGGCAACTACATCACTCTGCCTGCGATGTACGAGGCGCTGGCCGAAGAGTGTTCCGAGTTAGCCAAAGCCGCCCAGAAAATGGCGCGAGTCATCCGCAAAGAGAACCCCACGCCTGTTACCGAAGAGGAAGCCGGAGAGGTGGTCCGCGAAGAGTTCACGGATGTTGTCAACTGTGCAATCGGGCTTGGCCTGGAGTTAGACGGCGTTTCATCCATCGAAAAGTTCCATCGGATGCAGAAGCGCTGCATAGAGGGCTGCGAGAATGAGCGTTAGAGTCAACGGCTTCCGTATCCAGACGGAAGGTCACAGGCCGTGGCTGAACGCCGCCACGCCGGAAGACATAGAACCCAGAAGCGCATACCTACTCCACAAGGACAGGCCGGAGGTGGTGGCTGCCTGCCTGAACTGCCAAGCGGAAACCTGCAAGACCGGCCACTGCGCCAAGCTGCAACGCATGGGAGTCGGCAAGACCTCCAGAGGCACCAGGGAGATGGTCAAAATCCCTATGCCGAAGGGATTCAAGAGGGCGTTCAAGGGAAAGACGCTGCAAGCCTTGGCAAAGAGATACGGGGTCAGCGTCAACACTGTAACCCGCTGGAGGGACGAGGCTGGCCTTACCTCGGTACAAGGGCCAAAGAAGGGGGTGAAGTGATGCCTAAGCAAAGCACCCCCACGCCCGACAAGCGGACGCAGGGCCGCCCGTACTACGTTGGCATTGCCCTGGATGCGGAAGAGTTTGAGTTCATCCTGAACATTACAGCAAAGCTGGGAATGAACCGAGCGCAATACATACGCTATCTTCTCCATCGCGAGAAGGAAAACGAATTACTTAACGAAGTCGGCCTTGGCTATTTCGTGTGATCTATCAGGAGGTACCCCCAATGAAAGAAAAAAAGAATCCACCCCAGAAGAAAGCTGCCCATGCCACCGTCAAGGTCTCCAAGCGAAACCCCACCACCAACTATCCCCGCGACAGCCATAGAGCGTTCTGCAATCGTTGTTTTTATGGGAACAACCGCCGCTGCCCTATTACCGGGCGTAACAGCACCAAGCGGTGCAGACTGTGAGGGCAGCATGGAGTTCAAGAGAATCAGCAAGCGCGACTATTACCTGTTCATTGCCCGCGCTGTTGCCCGCCGTAGTACCTGCATCCGCCGACACTATGGCGCGGTGATCGTCAAAGACGACAGGATCATTGCCACCGGCTACAACGGTGCGGCCAGAGGCGAACCGAACTGCTGTGACGTGGGGGAGTGCTGGAGAACTGCCCACAACATCCCCCATGGGGAACAGTACGAGAAGTGCGTGGCAGTCCACGCCGAGGACAATGCCATTTCCCAGGCTGGCCGAGAGGCCCTGGGCGCGACCCTGTATCTGTGGGGCGAGGACGCCCAGGGAAACGAGATCCCCGCTGCCCCCTGTATGATGTGCGCCCGGAAGATCAAGAACGCCTGGATTGCGGAGGTGGTCAGCAATGGATATTAAGAAGCTGTCAGAAGCCGAGCTGAAAGCGTTTGCCTTGCGTAAGCTTGCAGAGGGCTGCTCCGTAGCTGCTGCGAGCTGCGGTCCGGGGGTCTGGGTCGTGACTGGGATTACTACACCAAGAAGTGAGCGCCAGGAAATGGATAAGAAATCTATCACCTGCGCCCAGCTCAGTGAGTTGGAAGGTGCAGAAACCGACGGCTATCACAGACTGCTGGAGAATCTCACCGGGATTAAGGTTGTGGAACACACAGTCTATAAGTATTACGACGATGCAGGAAATTATGTCGGAGACAGCGACAACACCCCGTTGACCCGAATACTAAAGAGGGCTGGCGTGGAGATTAAGGGGGGCGAGGAATGAAGAACCTGCACACCCTGGACAAATACCGGGACACGCAAACTGAGCTAGACTACTACCACCGCCGGGGCGATTCTGGCAATGGTGCTTTCAAGGTGTACATCAACGGAAGATCGTTCTTCTGTGTCGCCAGCAATGGCGGAGGATGGGAGCACGTCAGCGTGAGTCCCTGCAACCGCAAACGGGCCACGCCGCCCACCTGGGCTGAAATGTGCGAGATCAAGCACATGTTCTTCGAGGACGAGGAAGCTGTTGTTCAGTTCCATCCGCCCCGCAGCGAGTATGTGAACATCCATCCGTACTGCCTGCACCTCTGGCGGCCAACATCTCAGGATATGCCCAGGCCGCCCAAAAAATTTGTGTGAAGGGATGGCTGACAGATGAGATGTGAAAAATGTGGCCGCGAGTTTGAGGAGCTCTATGTTAACACGTTCGCACGAGATGGAAGCGATTACAAAGTCCAGTGCGAGGTTGGCGTTTACACAAACGAAGCTGTAGAAGTCGAAACCACTCAAAATTGGTGCGGCTACGAGCTGACGGAGGAAGAAATGATCGACACAATCACCTGCCCACACTGTGGGAAGTTTCCGTTTGAGAGCACGGAAATCTACGTCTACGACATCGTGCGGGTGGTGATGTTCAGAAAGGCGGATAACGATGGACGACTGTATCAAATTCCCGACTAATTACATGTCTACGGAAATGGCCGTATTCATCGTAAAGCACAGGCTGTCGTACTACGAAGGTGAAAAGTTCACCTTCGCGGACATGACCAATGCGATAGAGCGCGTTGCAACGTCCGACGAAGCGCGTTCTAGGCTGTCTAACGCTGATTTTCAACGCGCATTGTGTTGGTTGTTTGACCACTATGATTTCACCTAACCGCCTCGATTCTGACGCGGTTAAAGGGGTCGATTTCGACCAGTTTAGAAAGGGGGAAACGATGAATAACCACGAAGACCTGCTGACCATGGACTCCGTGAATCTAGCATTATTTCTTGCGGCCTGCGGCGGCTGTCCGCCTCAGAAGACGGTTTGCATTGAGGTTGTGTGTGACTGCGAATACTGTTGGCAAAAGTGGCTGGAAGCGCCACACCTGGAGGTAATGGAAGATGGAAATCCACTCCAACTTTACTGATCTCAAGCCCTGCCCCTTATGCGGGGGCGGGGCCGAGCTGCACGACTCGCAGCGCAACCCTAGAGTCCCCATGTGGTGGGTACGATGCAAACTGTGTGGCGCAACCTCTGCGACGCACAGCACCAAAGAAAAGGCCGTCGCGGCCTGGAACAGGAGGACGCATGACAAGAGCTGAACAATGGCGGCCCATCCCTGGATACGGGGGCTGGTACGAGTTATCTAGGCACGGTGAAATCCGTTCCTGGTGTGTTACTGGCCCTAGAAAAAAGCGCCGGGACGAGCCTCTGATCCTGCGGCCATTTATGGCCCTGCACAAACGAACGCCGGAGCTGCAAATTACGCTCATGCGTAAGACGTACAGTGTGAAAATTTTGATGCGAGACATTTGGATGGCTGGCCCAAAACCTGGTATGCGAGTAACTTTCATTGATGGGGACCGCGCAAACTGCGCTTTACACAATCTGCGATATAGCCCTGTCGAAGAGGTCCGCACAAACCCTCAGAACAGATGCCCCATTGCGAAATGCAAGCCGTGGGGAACTGTGATCGCCTATTACCGCAGCATGGCCGAAGCTGCCGAGAAAAACCACATCTCCCGCAGTGGGATGCAGAAACGAATAAACAACGAAACCCTGGCCGATGGTGTAATTTTCCGCCGGGCCAGTGAATTGGAGGGTTAAGTATGAAAAATCGTGTACATAAGATGCTGGAAGCCCTGAACGCTTGCTCTGGCCGTTCCTGTGGCCTCTGCCCCTACACCAGCCCCCGAACAACTGCCTGCGAAAGGATGCTCAAGGATGACGCGGCTGACCTAATCTCAGACCTGTGGGGCATCATCTCCCAGCCCGTGCAGAACGCGCAGCAGGCGTCGCAGCTTGAAACTAGGGCCTCTATCCTGGAAGGTGCCCGCAAGTGCGTCTGCGGCGAGCGAGAGGGACAGTACGGGACCCCAGAGGACAGCTTTTCTGCCATTGCTAGGCTCTGGTCGGCCTACTGCCAGGATAGGGATTTTTCCGGCGACGACGTGGCCTGCATGATGGCCCTGCTGAAAATCGCCCGAATCATCTACAACCCTGAGCACATGGACTCGTGGGTCGATGGCTGCGGCTATCTGGCCTGCGGTGCCGAGATCGCAGCGCGGCGGGCCAGCAAAAAGCTGGAGGGCGTGTGAATGAACAAGTTTATGAGCAGAAAGGCAATATTTATCGGGGTGACGCTTTTCATCGACATCTTGTGGCTCTGTGGGATTGCGTCGCTTCAAACAGCGGGCATTGCATCCTTTTATGGATTGATCTACAACCTCATGGAGGAACGAGATGACTAAAAAGCGATATATCAAGCTGCTCATGGCCCAGGGCCATAGTAGGAACTACGCGAACGAGTGTGCGCAGGAGGTGGCCGATGCAGGCGGCAGATGCAGCTATGAGGAAGCCTACACCCTTGCCTATGCCCTGGATCGCACGAACTGGATTTCTGCCGCACACCAGCTGGGCGAGGTGATTGAAAGCATCACGGCCAGTATGATTAAGGTCGTAAATGCGGTAACGGCTGGAATCGCAGCGTTTGGCAAAGCGTTCCGGGATGCCTACGAAAATGGATGAATACTGACGAATTGAAAGAGCCACCTCAATGGTGGCTCTTTTTTTGTGTCCAGATAAACAAATTTATACCTCTGTCCATTTCGGGTATACTTTTGTTGGGAATTTTGGTATAGTCTGTAAAGACAGGTTACTATACAGTCCCTTCCGTCAAATATAGACTGGAGAACATCATGAAAAACGAACGAGAGGAACCTTCAAGCCTGAAAATCTACATCAACATCATTTTTGGAGATGTAACAAATTCAGCCGTGATCCAGGGCGGGCAGCGAAATACTTCGTCGCTACAACTGCCCGAAGAGCTGGTAAAACGCTTGATGGATCACATTCGAGGGGACACCTCTTGATATGCATCCTGATGGTTATCCTAAAGAATCACCATCAGGATGCAAATCAGAAAATCGCCGAAAACCCATCATTGTCTGTGGGGACCTGAATGTTGCAGCAAACGAGATCGACCTAAAGAACCCCAAGGCCAACCACAAAAATGCAGGCTTCACCGACGAAGAGCGGGGGAAGTTTCAGGATCTTTTAGCTGCTGGCTTTACTGATTCATTCAGATACCTGTACCCCGACAAAGAGGGGGCCTATTCCTGGTGGAGCTACCGTTTCCATGCCAGGGAGAAAAATGCGGGGTGGCGGATCGACTATTTCCTGGTCGATGACTGCGCCAAGGATAAGATCGTAGACGCGAAAATACATAGTGACATTATGGGCAGCGACCATTGCCCGGTTGAGTTGGACATTGACCTATAAGCAAGGCCCCTGGCAGTTGCCGGGGGCCTTTTTCTATTCTTTCAGGTAGACGTCCAGGTGGACTTCTCCACCCTTGTTCCTACCAAAATCAACGCAATCATATTCGATTTTTCTTACGACAGTTTTCAGTAGGTCGTTTTTGGCCTTTGCCGGTACGTCGGGATCTTCAAGCGCACTCAGCGCCTCTGATACTCTCAAGATTTTCTCCCTGTAATCCACGGGTGGGGGGAGGCTCTTTTTGATATTCTCGATACTGGCCTGCATGGCCTCAATCCGTTCCGACAGAACGCCTTTGCGCTCCATAAATTCCTGCTTCGTATAGATGCCGGACTCCAAAAAGTCGAACAGTTTCTCTCGTTTTTGTTCGAGTTTCTGAAGTTCGGTATCCATCATGCGTAGCATTTCCTCGTGTTGCTTATTTTTCTTTGCCTCTTCGTCGTTGTTCAGCTTAAATTCAAAGTCGCTGATATAGTCACGCAATGCGGCGGCCACGGCAGCCACAACGTCATCATACGGGGCTGATTTTACCTTGCACGTCAGCGACGTCCTGTGGACCATGCGGGGCTTTGTATGTCCGCCGCGACATGCATGACATTGATAGCAGATACCCTTACCGCAGTGCTTACACACCATAAGTCTAGCGAACGGGTTCGTGATCGTCGTCTGTGCTTTCACCGGGACTTGTCCACAAAATAGGGTCTGCGCCTTGTCGAACAGCTCTTGTGAAACGATGGCTGGATGCTTTCCGTCAACGATGAAATAGTCCTCTGGAGATAACCTGCGTTTCTTTCTGACGGTCGTTCCATTGGATTTTTCCTTCGTAACCTTCCGCCTGTACCACCTGATCTTTCCGACGTACAGATTGTTTTGCAATATTTCCTTTATCGTGCCTCTATTCCATTCGCTTTTCCCTGTTTGCGTCGGTATGCCCATCTCGGTTAGACGATTTGCTATCTGGCCGCTACTTAGTCTCTCGTTGACAAACCAGTCGAATATCATTTCGACATACTGAGATTGATCGTTTAATTTCAACGTCCGTTCCTTTTTATTTAGGCGGATTATATCGTAGCCGTATGGGGGGAGGGACCCAACATAGTTACCCTCTTTGATGGATTCGATCAAGCCGCGCTGCATCCGGCGGCGGATGGTTTTATACTCTCGGCGGCTCATAAACAGGCCAAACTCAAAATACTCCTCGTCGAACTCGTTGTTTGGGTCATAGGTTTTCGTCGGCGTGACAATCAGTGTGTTGGATATGGAGAACGCCTCTGCCACTTCGCCCTGATCCTTAGTGTTACCTCTGGCCAGGCGCTCCACTTCCATGACCAGCACCCCTGCATAATCACCGGCGCAAACGTTGTCTAAAAGCTGCTGCATTTGCGGACGGTCTGCGATAGACTCACCGCTGACCACTTCCTCATAGATTCTGGTGATCTTCAAGCCTTTTTTGTCTGCAAGTTCAAGCAGGGCTGTCCGGTGTCGGGCCAGTGTTTCGCCCTCGCCTAGGGCCTCTAGGTCCAAGTCCTTGCGCGATTTTCTGAGGTATATAGCATAGTCGTCAGGTCGTTTCATAGCTGCTGCACCTCTGGATGTTATTTGTCTTCTCCGCTGTCGAGAGTTGGTCTGTTGGCTATCTCGTCATCGGTAAAGCCTGCGTCTTTCAGGTATGCTGTTCTCGCGTCCAGGAATTGGGTCTCTGCGGTGGGGATGATTTGCAAGTTCTTTTGTACAGCCTCAAGGCTGGAATGCTTTTCGTTATCAATGTAGTCACGAAGATCGTTCGCTATCATGTAGACCGTGGAAATATACCCCTCTGCGGCGTCCTGGTATTCTGCTGCTGTGCCGTCAGCCATATCAATGGCCTTGACCGTGGTCAGAAGGTTGCCAACAAAATCCTTGGTTTCTCCTGCGTAGCTGTATACGTCCAACAGGTCCGTTTCTCCCGTGCTCATTGTCTGGACCTTATCCGCGAGTTTTACCTGGTACTGCTGGGCGGACCAGACCGACCGCGCAATCTCCAGGTCCTTTTCCCCGGCAGTCGTTTTGATCTCTTCCGGCGTCATGTTTTTGGTTGTATCGCTATCGTTTGAGCCGATAAGGGCTACAAGAGCGACGAATACAACGATCAACGCGACGAGGATGATTAGTACAACTTTGAGTGCTTTCTTCATGGTGTTTTCCTCTTTTCAACAAAGGCCCTTGGCTATATGCCAGGGCTTCTTTTATATGCCCCACGTTGGGACATTGCGGACCGTTATCTCACAATTTTTGTTGCCTCTTATCACCACGCTTCCATTGATATTCCCCGATACTTGCTGGATGACGAACCGGTCTGTCTCAGTCTCCGGGACTCCGGTAATGAGCCAGCCGACCGACACGCCGAGGACGTCCGCAGCCTTGCAGATATTTTCCTCTGTCGGGGGCAGCGGCATCCGTTTATGCAGCGGTATGCTGGTATCTATTCCCATTCTGGCCGACACCTCAATCTGATTGCGCTGGAGGGCAAAAATCGCCTTTTGTGCCCGTTCGTGCATTGCAACGAGATCGTACATCTCTGCCGCACCTTCCCCTTCCTTCGTTATTTTTGTGCAGTCTCTTGCTCATAAGCGAAATTCAATACTGCGATTTGGCCCTTCCTGTCAAGCGAACGGAAGACGCTGATTAGTTCGGCCTCGCTGCCTTGCAGCTGGTCCCCGTTGTTCACGCTGACGGAACTCCCGACACTGCCTTGGACTATAGCTGAATTTTGAACCGTGCCCATACTGTTTCTCATGGTGCGCTCGCCGCCGTGCAGCAGATAGTCTGCGGTCACTCCGAAGTAGTCCGCTAGTTTTCGCACTGTTTCACCATACGGGACAGCCCCGGCTTTCCAGCGCCCAGGTGATGACGGACTGATCCCAAGTTTACGCATAACAGCTGTTGGCCTCACCCCTGTTTCATCGCATAACTCCTTAAATCTTGTGTAAAACATACAAACAACTCCCTATATTTTGGTAAATTATACAAAAAGAACAAAAAGGGACAAACGCTATTGCAAACGGGACAAACATATATTATAATAGCACCAGAGAGAACAAATGAAAACAAAAGTTCCACCGAGCCTATTCCTTGTACGTTCTTTGAATCGAACAAGTGCATAATAGCACAAAGTGGAACAAAACGCAAGAGAAAAGAACATAAAGGGGGAATAAAATGCAATCCAAATATTACTCCTGCCAGGACGTCGCAGCACTGACCGGGAGAAAAGTCAAGACTGTCTGGAACTGGTGCAACAGCGGAAAGCTCCGCGCCAGCCGTCCTGGTGGTCGTGATTACCTGATATCCGAGGCCGACTTCCTGGAATTCATGCAGAGCGACAACCGTAGGAAGCCCACAAAGGAAAAGTCGAACTGAGAAGGGAGGGAATACCATGGGGGAGACAACGAACGTGTTCCGACACAAAAACGTGATCGTCCGCATCCATGGGAATCAACCGAACCGCGAAGTGCTGGAGAAAGCCTGCATGAAGTTCATGCTGGCCGTGGAAGCTGCAAAGGCTGAGGCTGAATCTAAAAAGGCCGCCGGGGACGAGGGGGTCGCGTAATGGCGATGACCTGCGTAACTCTGGGCCGCGAGTGTGACGGCTGTATGGACTGCGAGAAGGAAGCCGAGGTCGTGGGTATCTGCGAGTCGTGCCGAGAGGAAATCCGAGCCGACGAGACTTACTACGACATAGAGGGTGATCTTCTCCATGAGGACTGCCTGCTCGATTGGGCGTGGAAGTACAGGAGAGAAGCCGGATGATACAACAACAAATCAACAACGAAGCCCAGTGGCACGAGGAACGGGCCAAGGGCATCGGAGGCAGCGAGGCTGCTGCTATCATTGGCCTTTCGCCTTGGTGTTCCAACGTCGAACTGTGGCGGCGGAAAACTGGGCGACACGCAGCCCCGGACATTTCCAATAATGCTGCTGTCCAGTACGGTCACGACGCCGAGCCGCTGATCCGGCAACTGTTTGCCCTGGATTACGCGGACAAGTACGCCGTGGAGTATGGCGGGGCTTTTGATATGGTCCGGCACCCGAAATACCCCTTCATCTTCGCCACGCTGGACGGCAGGCTGACCGAGCTTAGGACCGGACGGCGGGGCATTCTGGAGATCAAAACCACCAGTATCCTGCGCTCCATGCAAAAGGAAAAATGGTGGAAAGATGGAAAGCCTGCCATTCCTGACCAGTATTACTGCCAGGTCCTCTGGCAGATGATAGCCAGCGGGGGAGATTTTGCTGTTCTCCACGCGCAATTCCGGTATGAGTACGGCGATGAGCCAAGATTCGAGCGCCGGACCTACACCATTGAGCGTTCCGAGGTGGCCGACGACCTGGCCTACCTGGAAGCCGCCGGGGTGGAATTTTGGACTGAGAACGTCAAGGGAGATCGAGAACCTGATCTTATTCTTCCTACGATATAGAAAGCGAGGTACCCATGAAAATCGAAGAGATCAACGCCGTGCTGGGCATTGACGCAGAGGCCGCAACCAGTACCAAATTGCTGGCACGGGCCGCCGAGTTCTGTGACGAGATGGCTGATTGCTATAAGCCCGGCACTCTGGAGCGTCTGGCATTTGGCTCCCTGCGGTACGCCTTGTGCCATGTGATCGGCCACAGAGAGGATGAAAACAATGCAACTTGAGATTTATTCCCCGACTCAGGCTCAACCACTGCCCCCTGTTGAATGGAATTACGACGAGCTGAAACAGTGGGTATCTGACGGCCTGGAAGCTTACCGGGGCCGCGTGTATACCGAGGACACCGTGACCGAAGCCAAGCGAGACCGGGCGACCCTGAACAAGCTGGCCCAGGCCATTGACGACCGCCGCCGGGAGATCAAGGCCGTGTATCTGGCCCCTTATGACCAGTTCGAGAAACAGGCCAAAGAGCTGGTCGAGATGGTCAAAAACCAGAGCCGTGAGATCGACGCCCAAATCAAAACCTACGACCGGCAGCGGCGGGAAGAAAAGCTCGAAAAGATCAAAACTGAGCTGTACACCCCCATGATCGGCGATCTGGCCGAGCTGTTGCCCTATAAGAAGCTACACGACCCCAAGTGGCTGAATGTGACTGTCAGCATGGGCGCTGTCTCCGAGGCCCTGGCAGCGAAAATCGAGAGCATCCGGTCCGGCTTTGCCGCCCTGAACAAATTGGATGTTCCGCAGGATGTACTGCATCAAATTCATGCCGAGTTTGCGAAAGATTTTGACCTAGCAGCCGCTATCGCAGCAAAAGATCGCATCATGGAAGAGAAGAAGCACATGCTAGAGTTTGCGCGTCATCTGGAAGCTCAGAACGCTACGAGAGCCACGAAAGACGATGGCAGTATGGAACAGCACCCAACTGCTGAAAAGCCAGCAGAAGCGCGAGAGACGGCCCACGACGATGAGCCAGTCATGCAGCTGGACTTCCGGGCGTGGGTCACGCGGTCCCAAATGCTGGCCCTGCGGGAGTTCCTGGTAAACAACGGAATCAAATTCGGCAAGGTGCCGAAAGAAAGTGAGGAATAACTATGGCAGTATCCAATTCCCTGGTGCAGTCCAGAGGCGGGAAGCCCAAGACGTTCAGTGCGTTCCTGACCTCTGACGCGATCAAGCACAAAATCAACGAGATGGTGGGCGGTCGAGATGGTCAGCGGTTCATCACGTCTATTATCTCCGCAGTCAGCACCAACCCGGCGCTGTCCGAGTGCGAACACTCCACGATCCTGTCCGCCGCGATGCTGGGCGAGAGCCTGAAACTGTCTCCATCCCCTCAGTTGGGCCAGTATTACATGGTCCCCTTCAAGGACAGGAAGCGCGGCTGCAAAGTGGCGCAGTTCCAGCTGGGCTACAAGGGATATATCCAGCTGGCTATCCGGTCCGGCTACTACAAGAAGCTGAACGTCCTGGCGATCAAGCAGGGCGAGCTTGTCCGTTTTGATCCCCTGGAGGAAGAGATCGAGGTCAACCTGGTCGAGGATGACACCGAGCGCGAAGCCCTTCCGACCATCGGCTACTACGCCATGTTCCAGTACAACAACGGATTCAAAAAGGCGATGTACTGGAGCCGAGAGAAGATGCTGTCCCACGCGGACAAGTTCAGTATGGCGTTCAGCGCCAAAGCCTATGAAAAGCTCCAGGCAGGCGAGATCCCCGAAAAGGACCTCTGGAAGTATTCGTCCTTCTGGTATAAGGACTTCGACGGCATGGCCTACAAAACGATGCTGCGGCAGCTCATCTCCAAGTGGGGCATCATGTCCATTGACCTGCAAAAGGCCATGGACGGCGACATGGGCGCAATCAATGAGGACGATTCTGTGGATTATGTGGACAACTACGCCGTCGACGATACCCCTGCACCGGCAGAGGAACCCGCCCCCGTTGTGGTGGATGAGAGCACCGGGGAGATCATTGAAGAGGCCCCTGCGCCCGTTGGAGACGACCCCACCGCCGACTTTTTCAATCAGGAGGGCTAACACATGAGTTACGACTATTTCAGCGAGTTTGAGGCGCAGCAGGCCAAGCTGGAGGCGCTGCTCGATGACAACAACCTGCTGCACGAGTTTGCGACGGACGCTTATCCCATCACCCTGACCATCCGCCCGAATGTGGTACCCGATGCACAAATGGCTATGTACGCGCAGGCGACCGAGGGCGTGTCCTCTAGGGACGCAAAACTCGTGTTCCAGTTCCTGGTTGGAGAGATCAACGTCCGGGTCTATGGCCGTCTCATCATCTCCGACGCGCTCATGTCCAAGATCAAGGGCCAGGCCAAGAAGATGCTGCTGCTGTGGCTCCAGGGTGACCATGCGGCCCGTATGGAACAGCTGGGGTATGCCACGCAAGAGGCTGAGGACGACGGCAGCAACGTTACCGACTTCGACGAGTTTTACGAGGCTGACAGCCAAGAGGACGAATAACACCAGAGAGGGGCGGGGAAACCCGCCCCACACATAAGGGGACAACGCCATGAGTGCAAAAAAATATTACTGGCTCAAGCTAAAGGATGATTTTTTTACGCAGCCAAAAATAAAAAAGCTGCGGAAAATAGCCGGAGGCGATACATACACGATCATCTACCTCAAAATGCAGCTCCTCAGTTTGAAAAACGAAGGGATTCTGGTATTTGAAGGGATGGAGGATAATTTCGTCGATGAAATAGCCTTGTGTATCGACGAAGAGCCGGAAAACGTAGGAATTACTGTCAACTACCTTTTGCGGCAAGGTCTGCTCGAACAAGTGTCGGAAACCGATTTCTTACTTCAACAAACTGTTCAAAATATCGGTTCTGAATCGTCTAGTGCAGAGCGTGTAAGACGGTTCAGAGAACGCAATAAAGCGTTGGAAATTGGGACCGGACAGGAGAGAACGGAACGAAAAATGTTACAATGTAACGCCAATGTAACACAGAGAAAAGAGAAAGAGAAAAGAGATAAGAGATTAGAGACAGAGATAGAG
>ERZ1034768.54-NODE-54-length-43904-cov-9.527903_pt1 | contig 43904 bp, 36 predicted proteins | sample MGYA00520691_ERZ1034768 | MGnify/ENA primary metagenome ERZ1034768 (study PRJEB33766, sample SAMN09781704) | gut metagenome | biome: gut microbiome | host: Homo sapiens | place: Madagascar | study: EMG produced TPA metagenomics assembly of the PRJNA485056 data set...
AGGTGAGCTGGGGTTTGGATGCGAAATGGGACACACTTTTTTGCCTATAACCCTCTGGTTAAGGGTTTTATGAACTTAAGCGGCAGAAAGCACCCGTCACGATCGTAGTATCCGTCACCGCTGCCCTTCGTAATGAGCCCTATGACATCACCCCTCGTGTTCAATACGGGTCCGCCGCTCATCCCTTCGATGAATGCTCTGTCGACATGTACTTCATCTTGGGAAATGTCTGCCACTTTCGCTTCAACTTTTCTAAGCTGTCTCTTTCCGTCTGCATAGCCGTAGGCAAAGACCCTCTCTCCCTCTTGGACTTGATAGAGGGGATCTGATGAGAGCCCTGGAAGACGGGCGAGGTCGCTATGGGTTGGGAGAACGACCCAGTCGTAAGCGGGGCTATCCTCGATGATGCGATCGTAGCTCATTTCGATATCGACATTATCGCCATCGAGTACGTTTAAGATGGAGTTATCAGCGTAATGAGCATTGATTTGTTCGTAAATTTGGCTTTTTATGCAATGCCTGGCCGAGATCAGGAATCCTTTATCGACAAGAAAGCAAGTGCCCCGCTCACCGTAATCCTCATAGCCGTTGCTTCCGATTTGGCGAAATTGGGCGAGAGAATCTAGTTGGAATACCATTCGCTCAGGTAGCATCTCGGGGACCGGGGCCTTCGACACGTCATAAAAGCTGGTCCATAATCTTTGGAGTGGTCTTGAATGACGTTCGTTTTCTCGAGCGATCATTAAGTAGTAGCTAAGCAGTCCGTGGACGTGTGCAATAAACTTTGCTTCGAAGAAGTCGTTGCCGTCTGAAAAGAAAACTGATCGATGCCGCTTGCCTTTCTCCGAGGCAACGTATTTCCTCGCAGCCGTTTCTGCTCCGTAGCAATCCCAATTATGGAATAGAGTGCGAAGGTATCTGTAGTCCTCCCTTCGAAAATTGCACTTTTCGTTTACCACAATTCCGGTAACTACCTGTCTTGTCCCCTTGCTGAATACTCCGGTCTTGGAGTCATTTATCGTGAATCCGTTGCTGCTGATAATTCTGCGTAGATTTTGATTGATGTGAATATCATCGACATTATCGAGGGAAACTACGGCGTAAATCGCCCTTTTGCTTGTTGATGAAAACGCGAGGTCGTCTGCGTATCGCGTGTATTTCAGCCTGTTTTGCCTGGCGAATTGCATTAAGGCGCAATCCATTCGTCTGCAGATCATGTTGCTGATCACAGGTGAGGTTGGAGCGCCTTGCGGGAGTTCTCCATTATGGCAAACCAAGTTCGTCAAAGTATTGGCGACTTCGTCGTTGAAATGAAAGGGCTTGTTTTTAAAGAGGCCTCGTATTCGACTCGAGCTGATGCTTGGAAAGAAATCAGCGAGGTCGATTTTGACAATAGTTCTCTTTTTGACGTGTTGTTTCGCGTTCGATGCGATGCTTCTCCCCTCAAGGAAGCCATGTACCGCATCTGGCGGATCGTAGATTGCCGAGAGGGTGTCGGCCAAGGTTCGTTGAATGAGTTTGAGCTTGGGTGCGGGAGCGCTTATGGTGCGGTTTTGGGATCCGTTACTTTTGGGGATGCTAAATGAGGTATAGAAAACAACGTTCGAATACGCGAAGAAAGTTAATTGCGCTAAGGGGATGTCTAGGTAATTCGCTAAATCGCGGTTTGTCCTTATGGCTAAGAATCGCTGCTTGTCGATTACGACCACGACGGAGCCCCTTCCGGTCAGGAATAGGTTGAACAGATGTAGGGCACCAGTACCCAACGAATAGGATCTGAATTGAGGGACCACTGCGGTGCGAATGCGATGCACATTCAAAAGCCGGGCCTCGTCGTGGTCTAAGTTGATTGTACCGACAAATCGTTGTTGGGTTAACTAAAAGAATGGAGCTTAAAAAGAGAAGCGATGTTAACGACCCATCGCCAGCCTAGAATGAGCCAATCATTCCGCATCCGACGTCGCGCCATTGTGCTTAACCTGCGGAAACCTTCGCAGAGCAAGTGCAGGGCGCGGCGTCGTGCTAATCTTGTTCCCGCTGATCAATCGTCGATAATCGGGGGATTTCCTTTTGCAGCTGTACTCGTTGCAGTTCGTCGCCTTCCTGTGCCTGTCGCTGGCGGCGTACTTCGCCTTGGGCCGCATCGCGCCGCGCTGCCAGTGGGCGGTGCTTTTGGCCGCCTCGCTCGGCTTCTACGTCTGCATCGGCTGGCACAACCTGTTCTTCATCCTCCTTACCGCCGGCTCGTCCTGGGCGGTGGGCATGGCCTTCGGCAAGCTGGAGGAGCGCTCCAAGGCCGCCCGCAAGGCCGCGTCCGACCGCGCCGAGAAGAAGGCCATCAAGGCCCGATTCAACCACTATAAGTGGCTCGCCCTGCTCGCCGCGCTGGCGCTGAACTTCGGCGTCCTGTCCTACATCAAGTACTGGAACGTCCTGTTGGACGGCCTGGGCATGGGCGAGTCGTTCCTGGCCTCGTCGCTGCTGCTCCCCCTTGGCCTGTCGTTCTACACCTTCCAGTCGATGGGCTACCTCATCGACGCCTACAACGGCAAGGCGCGGCCCGAGCGCAACCCGCTCAAGTACCTGCTGTTCGTCTCGTGGTTCCCGCAGCTCATACAAGGCCCCATCAACCGCTTCGACCAATTGGCCGAGCAGCTTTGCGCCCCTCGCCGTTTCGATGCCGCCGGCGCCAAGCGCGCCCTGCTCCTCATCGGCTTCGGCATGCTGAAGAAGTTCGTCGTCGCAGACATGCTGGTGAAGACAATCGCCGCGTGCCTCGACCAGGTGACGCCCGGGACCCCCGGCTCCATCGTCGTGTTCGGCATCCTCCTGTACTCGGCGCAGCAGTACGGCGACTTCTCGGGCGGCATCGACATGGTCCGCGGCGTGTCTCAGCTGTTCGGCGTGCGCATGGCCGAGAACTTCCGCCAGCCCTACTTCAGCGTCTCCTTGGGCGACTTCTGGCGCCGCTGGCACATCACGCTGGGCGCGTGGATGCGCGACTACGTGTTCTACCCGTTCGCCCTGACCGACGCCATGCGCCGCTTGGGCAAGTGGGCGGGCGCCCACCTGGGCGAGTATTGGGGACGCACGCTGCCGGCGTCGGTCGCCAACATCCTGGTGTTCTTCCTGGTCGGCCTTTGGCACGGCGCCGAGGCCCACTTCATCTGGTGGGGCCTGTACAACGGCCTGGTTATCGCGGCCGCCGACTTGGCCTCGCCTTTGTTCGCCCGCATGAAGGCGGCCCTGCGCGTCGATGACACCACCAACATGTGGCACGTGTGGCGCGTGGTCCGCACGTTCATCGTGGTGAACATCGGTTGGTACTTCGACCGCATTTACGACTTCGGCGACTGCCTGCAGGCCTTCCACAACACGCTGTTCAATTTCAACGCGGCTGCGTTCATGCCCACGCTTTCGGCGCTTCAGGGCGGCGATGGTTTCGTAACCTTCGGCTTCGCCGCAATTGGCTGTGCAATCGTTTTTGCAATCAGCATTATGCGCGAGCGCGGCATTGACGTTGCGGGCCGGTTCCTGCAGAAGAACGTGGTTGTGCGTTTCGCATGCTACGGCATCATCGGCTTGCTGGTTGTCGCGTCCTTCGCGTATGCCCCCACCGCGGGAGGGTTCATCTATGCGAATTTTTAAAACAGCAATGAAAGTGCTCGGCGTTCTGCTGTTCGCCGTGCTGTTGAATTCGGCGGTGACATTCGCATTCGTGCCCTATGCATCTAAGTGCGATCTTACCTGGCAGGATTACCGCCAGCAGGGCAACCTTGACCTGGTGTTCGTGGGCAACTCGCGCACTGCGCATGCGTTCAACCCGCAGCAGATCGGTGACGAACTGGGCGTTGATGCGTTCAACACCTGTACGCAGGGCCAGCTTATCGAGGAATCGTATCTGGCTGTGAAGAAAGTCGTCGACGAGCATCATCCCGAAACCATCGTGTTCGGCTTCGACTTCTGCGATGTCCAGGGAAGCGAGTTTCCTAACCCCGGTCGTGCGTTCGTCAACGCAAAGGACAAGGGTGACTTGGGCGCGTACCTGTCGGATTGCGCTTACTACTTTGGCGACGATCGCTTCTACACCAAGAAGGAGTCCATTAACTGGTTGTTCCCTTGGGTGGACGACCATGTGAAGCCGACGCCCGGCAACATTGCCCAGAACGTCAAGACGAAGATCGAGCAACCTGCGCTTAAGGATGCTGTTGAGGCTTCCTCGCCGGGTTGGACGTATTTCGGCAAGGGCTACAGCAATTTGAATCGTACGCTCGATTACAACCAAGACGATACGAAGGTGTACACCGGCGTGTACAAGTGGAAGACCTTGGACGATCGAAAGCTCCAAACGCTTGCTGACATGGCCGACTATTGCGAGCAGAACGGCGTCGATTTCGTTGTGGCTGTGACCCCGCTGCCCGTGTACAACGTGCTGTGTTACGGCAACAGGTACTTCGACTACGGTATGCAGGTGCGCAGCTTGGTTAGACGGCATGGCGGCGAGTATTATGACTTCAACTTGGCCAAGCCCGAGCTGTACGACACGACTGACACTGCGAACTACGCCGACTTCCAGCACTTGAACACGCGTGGTGCCGCTGCTGCCAGTGAGGCGTTGGTGAAGTTGTTTAAAGCACGTGAGTCGGCTGAGGACGTGCGCAGCATGTTCTACTCGCAAGATCAGTACGAGCAGGCGCATCAGTATGTTGACCTGGTGCAACTTGACGCTACGTGCGAAGATGGAAGCGTGAATCTTACTGCCACGGCATATGCGGGCAAGGGAACGCCTGTTGAGTACCAGTTCTGCGCGAAGGATGCTGCAGGTACCTGGCAGGTGGTACGCGATTGGTCGGGCGACTCGTCGTTCGAGATGCCGGTTGAAGGCCACGGTATGTGCGAGGTGCGCGTGAACGCTCGCAAAGTTGGTTCGACGACGGAGTTCGACCGTTATCGCGTGAGGGCAGTCACGTACTAGCGTTGGCGGTTACGGGTGCTGGTTGCGGCGCGGCGGGCGCAGATTTGGAAGAATGCAGGGGAGAAACAATGAGAAGCATAATCGAATGGTTGCAGGCAACGGCCGAGCGAACCCCCGAAAAGGTTGCCGTCTGCGACGAAACCGATTCGCTGACGTTCGCGCAGCTTCACGAAGCAGCGCGCGTGTTCGGCTCGTGGGTTGCGCAGCGTCAAGAGGCTCGTGTTCCGGTTGCCTTGTTCGTGGAGAAAAGCCCGCGTTGCTTGGCTGCTATGATGGGTGCGGCCTATGCTCGCTGCCCGTATTCGGTGATTGACGTGCGCCAGCCCGATGCGCGCCTTTCTTCCATCATGACCACGCTGAAACCCGGCGTGGTGCTTACCGACGCCGCCAACGCCGATCGTGCCCACGAGGCGTTCGACGCAACCGGCACGCCCGTTGTGCTGATCGACGAGGTGCTGGGCGCTGCAGGCAAGGACTCCGCTTCCTTTGCGGCTGCGCCTGACGCCGCTGCTTCCCAGGCGCTCGACCAGCGCTTCGCCACTGCGCTTGACGTCGACCCGCTCTACATCAATTTCACCAGCGGCTCCACCGGCACGCCTAAGGGTGTGGCCGTGTGCCATCGCTCGGTCATCGATTTCATCCCGCAATTCGACAGCGTTTTCGGCATTGGCCAGGACGACCGCATTGGCAACCAGGCCCCGTTCGACTTCGACGTGTCGGTAAAGGACATCTACAGCACCCTGCTTACGGGCGCCACGCTGGTTCTGATCCCTCGTGACTATTTCAGCCAGCCCGCCAAGTTGATGGATTTCCTGGCCGACAATGCCATCACCACCTGCACGTGGGCGGTAAGCGCCATGTGCTTCGTGTCCATCATGGGCGGTTTCGACTATCGCGTGCCCGAAACCATCAACAAGGTCATTTTTTCGGGTGAGGTTATGCCGCCCAAGCAGCTTGCCAAGTGGCGCCGCGCCCTTCCGAACGCCACGTTCGTTAACGTGTACGGCCCCACCGAGGTTACTTGCAATTGCACGTACCATGTGGTCGACCGCGAGTACGCGAAGGACGAGGTCATCCCTGCGGGCAAGCCGTTCTTGAACGAAGGCGTCTTCCTGCTTGACGATGATGCGCTGGTAACCCAGCCCGGTGCCGAGGGCGAGGTGTGCGTCACGGGCACCTGCCTGGCGCTTGGCTACTACAACGATCCCCAGCGCACGGCGGCGGCTTTTGTGCAAAACCCGCTTTCGACCGCATTCCCCGAAACCATGTACCGCACGGGCGACCTGGCGCGTTGGGACGAAAACGGCAACTTGGTTTTCTCGGGCCGCAAGGACCACCAGATCAAGCATCTGGGCCAGCGTATCGAGCTTGGCGAAATCGAGGCTGCAGCACAGGCTGCCGACGGCGTCGAGCGTGCGTGCTGCCTGTACGACGCGAAGCGCAAGAAGATCTCGCTGTACTACGATGGCCCGCTTGCCGTCGATGCGCTGCTCGAGTTGCTTTCCGCGAAGCTGCCGCATTATATGGTGCCTGCGAAGCTTATTCCTGTTGAACATATGCCGCTTACCAAGAACGGCAAGGTTGATCGCGCAGCACTTGCGCAGATGGGCGGTGCGAAATGAGTGAAATGACCGAAACGACTAAGGTTGCAGACGAAGCTGCCGTAGAGCCTGCCGTTGCGGCCGAGCAGGCTCAGCCGCAGATGCGCTTCATGGGAAACGATCGTTTGCGCGAGCTTCAGGCCGAATGGGGCACGCCCTCGTTCGTGTTCGACACGGCCGCGTTCAAGTCGCGCCTGCAGGCATGCCAGCAGATCGTCGGCGATGACATCGCGTTGTGCTTCGCCATGAAGGCGAACCCGTTCTTGACGGCCGCTGCCGCGCAGGTGGGCACGCATCTTGAGGTGTGCAGCCCCGGCGAGCTTGCTATTTGCGAGCAACTGGGCGTTGATCCCTCGCTGGTGGTGTATTCCGGCGTGAACAAAGAGATCTCCGACATAACCCAGGCCGCGTCGTTCGGCGCGGGCGTGATGACGGCCGAGTCGCTTCTGCATGCAACCTACCTCAGCGAAGTTGCTGTTTCGCGCAACCAGGTTATCGACGTGCTGCCGCGCCTGAACTCGGGCTCGCAGTTCGGCATGTCGAAGGAAGACCTGCTGTGGCTGGTTGACAACCGCAGCGAGTTCCCGGGCATCAACTTGGCGGGCATCCACTACTTCGTGGGCACCCAGCGCAAGAAATTGAAGCATCAGCGCCGCGAGCTTGCTTCCCTTATCGAGTTCCTCGACCTGCTTGAAGCCGAGCACGGCTTCATGGTTGAGCGCCTTGAGTACGGTCCAGGCCTTGCCGTGCCGTACTTCGTCGACGACGATTTCTCCGACGACCTGGCGCCGCTCCGCGAGCTTGCGCCCGACCTGCAAGAAGTTGCCAAGCGCGTGAAGCTGACCATCGAGATGGGTCGCTTCTTCGCCGCGCCGTGCGGAGCATACCTGACGCGCGCCATGGATCTGAAATCCAACGACGGCACGAATTACGCCATTCTTGACGGCGGCATGAACCACCTGACTTACTACGGTCAGATGATGGGCCTGCATGTGCCTGTCATCGCCAATCTGACGGCGCAGGTTAGCGACCCGGCAACCCGCACCGACGGTTCGCGCGAATGGTGCTTGTGCGGCAGCCTGTGTACGGTGAACGACGTGCTGGTTCGCTCGGTGGAGATGAGTTCCCTTGAGCGCGGCGACGTCCTTGCGTTTAAGAACGCCGGTGCGTATTCGGTCACCGAGGGCGTTCACTTGTTCCTAAGCCGCACCATGCCGCGTGTTTTGCTGTGCGATGGGGAAGACGTGCGTTTGGCACGTGATTTCACGGAGTCGTGGCCTATCAACTGCGCGCATCTGTAAGTTTGCGAAGGTTTATAATCGGTTCCAATTGAAATGCAATGTGCCGTGCGTTTGAGGCGCCGGCACGTAAGAAGGAGAAACTTATGGACGAGATCAAGCTTGACGAAGTCATCGAGATGCTGGAAGGCGTGCGCGAGGGCGTCGATTACGAGAATTCCACCGACCTGGTTGATGCTCGTAAGATCGATTCTTTCGACATTTTGGCCATCGTTTCGGCTATCGACGACGAGTTCGACGTGGCTGTTCCTGCAAAGGAGATCATCCCCGACAATTTCAACAGCGCGGCATCGCTTACTGCGATGATCAACCGTTTGGCTGAAGAGGACTAAAAAGCGCAGGGGGCGCATCGTTTCGATGCGCCTTCCTGTCGTGCCAGCAGCGCGTCGCGGCGCATGCAACGGTATTGAGCAGAAGGGACGCATCGACGATGCGTCCCTTCGTTCGTTTGGGCAAGGCGGCTGGCGGCTGCAGCTATCTATTCGCCATCGTCCATATAGAACTCGTAGATGGCCTGGTTGATAATCGACCAGCCGTATTCCGACGGATGCTCGGAGTCGCGGAAGAAGTACTTCGTGTCTTCGTGGCCCGACAGGTCCGCTACCTGTGCATCGTAGGCGGCGCAGCACTCGCGGATGGTGTCGTAGTACGCGTCACGGTACTCCTGCTTGACGGGGCACTGGTCCCAGCACATGCCGTTCACGGGGTTCAGCACCACCAGTACGTCAAGCCCGGCCTCTTTGCAGGTGCGAAGCGTCAGCTGGAATTCTTCGATCTCGCTTTTGTCCAGCAGGTTTTCGGGGTCGACGTTCCAACCCGACGTGTACCACAGCCAACCTTGGTAGTTGTTCTCATACCACTTGTCGCCAACGCCCATGTCGTTGTTGGTCGACTTTTTCTTAACCTCGTCTTGGGCAAGCTGTTGGATCTCGTCCCAGTCGGGGGTTTGCGGTTCGCCGAAACGGCTGGACGGTATCTTCTGGTTATACGAACCGTAGGCTCCGTAATCAAGCGTGTCGGAGTCGGAGCTTTGCGTGATCGTGCGGTAACGCAGGTGAACCGAAGACTCGAACGCGGTGGCCACGGTGTCAAACGACCTTACCGACTGCAGCAGCGGATTGCTGCCGAACATCACCCTATGCGAGCGCAGCTGCGTCAGCACTTCGTCCTTCAGGTCGTCGCTGAGTTCGTCGTTGTCCAAGAACGCGTCTAGCGCGCTGGGCGAGAACGTGCGCCCTTGAAACTCGTTGCCGTAGTGGGTGGCGCTCAAGAACCAGGGCATCGACAGCGAGATGACCACCTTGTTGTTATTGATGCCGTCCTTTGCGAACGCGCCGATCATCACGGCGTCCCACAAGTCGGTGACGTAGGCTTTGCCGCACGCCTGAATGTTCATGCCGTAGTTGCTGCTGGTCCAGAACTTGGCAGGGTAGTAGGTGCCGCGCTCGGGGCCAAGCTCGGACGATCCAAACACCAGCACGGGGTTGTCCCCCTGTTCGGTTCGGGCGTCGTAGTTGGCGCGCTGGTAGTCGAAGTCGCGCACCTGCTCGCTGTAATTGGTGTACGCGACGTACGGATGATCTTTTACCAGGTTGTCGTAGTCCCAGTTCACTGCAAGAAAGGTGCCGAAGGCGCCAAGTGCGATTGCTGTTCCTGCCGCAATGCCTGCGAATCGTTTCAGCATGATCTAGAACCCTTCGTAGATGGGCTCGGCCGGGGTGCCGAAGTCCGAGAAGAAGAAGAACCACAGCAGGACGGCGATCATGACCAGAACGGCGGCGAACCACATCGCGCCGCCTACCAACGAGTCGCTGAAGAACGCCGTGCGCACCTTGGCCGCGCCCGCCCAGACGCGCTCCTTGACGGCGTCGTAGCGCCTGGTGAGCGCGCTTTTCGGCACCGGCCTGGCGGCGGGCTTCCTCTTGGCGGCCGGCTTGGCCGCGCCGGCAGGGGAGGCGCCTTCGGTTTCCGCCGGGCTCCCGCCCGCCTTCGCGCCTGCGGCTTGCAAGGCGCCACGTTTCGGCGCGCTGTCCTGCTTCGCAGCTGCGGCTTTGGTCTCGGCAGCGGCCTTCACGGCCCCTGCCGTGCTTTCTTTTAGCTCGTCGGCCACGGCTACAGCCTGACCTCGATCTGATGGATGATCTTGTTGACGGAGTTCATCTCCTCGCGCTCCACCTCGGTTGGGGCGATGGACACGCCGAACTCGGTCTCGATGCCCACCAGAAGCTCAATGGCGCCCATCGAGTCGAGCAGGCCGGCCTCGAATAGGTCGATGTCCCTTTCCTCGCGCACGGCCTCGTCGGCGCACACGTCCTCCAGCAGCGCCAGGGCGCGCTCCTCAACGTCGTTCATGTCGATGTCGCTCATAATCCAAGTCCTTTCAAAACGACGGTCACTTGCCCGCTGAATATGGCGAAGCCCAGCATCACCAGGTTGATGGTAATGAACCAAGACAGCGCCTTGAACCACAGTTCGTTCTTGTACCTCTTGTAGATCGACGACTTCTTCTGGAAGGCGTCGGTGGCGGCCAGCAGCACGCCGTGGAACAGGCCGTACGCCAGGTACTCGGGCGTCAGCCCGTGCCAGGCGCCCATGAGGCCCATGTTCACGATGTAGCCCATGCACGCGCCGGTCAGGCGGCTTTTGAACCACTTGTGCCGGGCGGCGGAGCGGACGAACCGCATGAACACGAAGTCGCGCAGCCAGAAAGACAGCGTGATGTGCCAGCGGTTCCAGAAGTCCTTGATGTCGACGGCGGCGAACGGCGCGCGGAAGTTGCGCGGCGTGCGGATGCCGAAGCAGTAGCTGGCGCCCACGGCCATCATCGAGTAGCCGGCGAAGTTGAAGAACATGAACAGGCCGAACGCCCACGCGTCCTTTACCTGCTCGGCCACCTCGGCAAGCGCAGGGCCCGACCCCACGGCGGCCGGCGAGTACCACCCGCCCGCGATGGTGGCCAGCACCATCTGGTAGACCGCGCCCGCAAGCAGAAGCAGCAGGCCGCGCGAGAGCAGGTCGGCGTATTCCTCGCGGGTCCAGCGCCTGTGAGCGTCCTCGACGAAACGGCGCGAGCGGTCGATGGGCCCCGACGTGAACACGGGGAAGAAGCAGACGAAGTACAGCCAATCCAGCGGCGACATGGCCTTGATCAGGCCGTCGCGCGTCTCGATGACCACCTGCACCGCCTTGAACGTCAGGTACGAGATGCCGGCGAAGCCCAGCAGGTTCTGGTGCCCGAACAGACCGCCCGCCTTGCAGCAGACAAGCGGCGCCAGGGTGAGCGCCAGCGCGAACAGGTACAGCGGGACCGACTTCTCGCCGTGCGCGAAGGTGCGCAGGGTGACGAACTCGGCCAGGCCCGCCGCCGCCAGGAACAGCGCGAACGCGGCGAACTCGGCGGGGGACCCCGAGAACAGGAACGCCAGGAACACGACGCTGGCCAGCATGCCGTAGCCGCGGATGCTGCGGCCCAGAAGGCCGAGCACGGCTGCGGGGACGACGGCGACCGCCAGCAGCGCGAAGAACGAGGGGGAGGTGTAGAAGCCCATGGCCTAGCCGTCCTCGCGCGCGGTCAGGGCGCGGCGGTCGAGCTTGCCGTTGGGCGTCATGGGCAGCGCCTCGTCGAAAACGACCTTCTTGGGGATCATGTAGTGGGGCAGGCGCGCCTTGAGCGCGTCTTTCAGCGCCAGGCCACACCTGAAGTCGGACTGCTCGCGCGGGCCCGCACTCACGACGTGCGCGACCAGGTGCGAGACCTTGCCGTTCTTGCGAGCGGCGACGACCGCGGCGGCGGCCACCTCAGGCAGGGCGCGCAGCGCGCCCTCGATCTCGCCGAGCTCCAAGCGGTAGCCGTTGAGCTTCACCTGAAGGTCCAGCCTCCCGCGGAAGCGCAGCAGGCCGTCCTCGCCCATCATGCCCTCGTCGCCCGTGCGGTACGTGCGCACGGCGCGGCTTGCGCACGCGGGCTCGCCCGGGGCTGCGGCGCTTTCGGCCCTGTCTTCGCCCCCTGGCAGCCAGTCGGCGGCCTCCTCGCCGAACACGGCGCGGGTCAGGTCGTCGCGGCCCAGGTAGCCCTTCGCCACCGTGTCGCCAACGATGACGACCTCGCCCCACTCGCCCTGCGGAAGCTCCTCGCCTGTGGCGGGGTCGGTCACGCGGATGCGGGTGCCGGGGCGCGGGCGGCCCACCGGCAGCGGGTCGGGCGATGCGCACATCTGCTCGTCCACGTCCACGGCGGCCACGGCCACGGTGGACTCGGTGGGGCCGTAGGAGTTCACGATGCGCGTGCCGGGGAAGCGCATCATGAGTTCGGCGGCCACGGGGTTGGGCAGCGCCTCGCCGCAGAACAGCATGACGCGAAGCGACGGCATGAGGCATTGGCCGAAGCCCTGGTTCGCCAGGCACATCTCGGCGAACGACGGGGTGGAGACCCATACGTGCGGGTCGGACTTTTCAAGGAACGCCAGCATGTCGGCCGCGCGGTCGAGCGTGGCCTTCTCCATGGCGAAGAGCTCGCCGCCGCTGGCAAGCGACATGGACAGCTCGTACACCGACAGGTCGAACGAGAACGGGGCCTGGTTCAAAAAGCGCGTCCCCGGCCCGTCGACTCCCGCCACGGACAGCGCCCAGGGGAAGAAGTTGTCCACGCAGGACGCGGTGACCACGACGCCCTTGGGGGCGCCGGTGGAGCCGGAGGTGAAGATGACGTAGGCGGGGTCCTCGCCCGACACGCCAAGCGCCGGGTCCACCTCTGCGGCGCACGCGGCGGCCGCGATGTTCGCAAGCTCCATTGGGCCAACCACGCAGCTGGCTTCCTTCGCGGCAGCTTGTGGCAGCGGCTCGGTTGCAAGCACGGTGGCGCTGCCAGATGCTGCGCGGATCTGCGAGACAATTGATGCCACGCGCCCTTCGGGGACGGAGTGCGAGTCGACGGGCACGTAGGCGCGGCCCGCGCGCAGGCAGCCGACGAACGACGCCAGCATCAAAAGCGACTTGTGCCCGTAGACCACGACGGGCGCCTTGACGCCCGGGGCGCTTCTTCCGGCGCTCTCGCCAGTGTCGCGGGCGTCTTCCAAGAGCGCGGCCGCAATGGCGCCCGAGCGCTGCCACAGCTCGCCGTAGGTCATCTTCTCGCCCGACGCGGATGCGACGAAGGCGCAGGAGTCGGGCATGCTTGTGGCATGGTCGTGCAGCATGTCGATAAGTTTCATTCTTCAGACCCGCCAGTTTTGATTCGCGTGCTCGATCGTCAAACTGCAGGCTTTCAGCAGGTCGTGGATTTCACCACGAATCCAGTCTGATCGTCGCGCATGTTTAGACGGGCTCCTCTCTTTGCCGAATTATAGGGCATCGAAGGGTGCTTCATGATGCCGATATGCTACGGCTTTCGCGCCTGACAAATCTCTTGCAGAGGAAACACAATAGCGACGGAAAACAAAAGGCGAGCCCCGAAGGGCTCGCCAGGAAGTGCGAACTGTGCTAAAGGGTTACTCAGCCTTCTGCATAAGCAGACCGTAGCCACCGCCGTCGCGACGATACAGGATGCAGAACGCATTGGTGTCGCGATCGATGTAGCCGTAGAAGTCGTGACCCAGAAGGTCGATTGCCAGAAGAGCTTCGTCTTGAGTCATGGGCTCGAATTCGACTTCCTTGGTGCGGACGATCTCGTCGTCGCCGGCAAGCTCGGCCATCAGCACATCGGGATCGAAGTCGGAGTTCTCGGCAGCCAATTCCTTAACCGAAGCGAATTCAGCGCTATGAGCTTTGTTCTCGACGACGCGCGTCTTGAACTTGCGAAGCTGACGGACAACCTTTGCGGCTGCGACGTCGATAGCGGCGTACATGTCGGCCTCGTGCTCTTCAACGCGGATGACATGACCGCGGGCGCGCAGGGTGACTTCGCATACGCAGTAGTTCGCGATGGAGCGGTTGCGCTCGACGTGCAGAACGACTTCAGCATCCAGCGGATCGATGTCCATGACCTTCATGGAAGCGCCGATTTTCTCCTCGGCGTACTGACGCAGTGCATCGGATACGGTCATTTTGCGTCCGGCTACGGTGATAGACATATTCTCACCTCGTAAATCGTGGGCCATTACGTGGCTAGGGCGGCTTCGCGCGGGTTTTGGTTTTGTTGGCGATGCCGAGGCCCTTGCCGATAACAACAGGATAGCGCAAAACCTGCCGGCAGCAGCGAGCGTTTCCTAACCGTTTCGATTGATGGAAAGTCCCAGTTCAGAGGCGGCTTCTTTTGAGTGCTTTGGATACGCTCGGGCGCGTGGTGCTAAGTGAAAACGTCATCATTGAGGCAACTCCCAAGCCGCTTCTCGTGGCTTGGGAGTTGCCTTGGCATTTCAGAGCGCGATCGCCGTTATAATGGCGATCGCCAGTGCGGCGGCGCTTGCCAAAGGCGCGATCATGCGAACGAGTCTATTTTCAAATTCGCCTTTGTTCTTAATGCTCCAGAACAGGTTGAGTGTCACGGCGGCTATTGAGGCGATCGCGGTTGAGAGGGGCAGGGGAACCGGGCCGATGACCAACCATCGATTCAGCCAGCTTTGAGATATTTCTGCGGTTGCTCCTGCCTCTAGCGTGAAAGCAGCAAGCGCCGCACCCGCAAGGCAGATTGCCCATGACAGGTAGAGCGTATTTTGGCGGAGGAACGATGTTGCTTGAGGCAGTTTGTTCATTTGTCTTCCTTTCCTTGATAACTGAGACCTCTGTAAAAGGACATGCGTTTTTCGCGAGGCGTCTTTCGGCGTTTTCCCGCCAGCGTCAGCTTGCCGCACCTGCTTTTGCGCTTTCGTGTTGCTTGTGCCGATGCTAGATTGTTCGCGTCGACGCTAGCTTGTTTGTTCCGCTGTTAGTTTGTTCGCGTCGCCTTGCACAGAATCGACGGTTTTGCGCGACTGAACCGTGCGTGATTCCCTCGTTTATTGGACTGCGCTGCGCAAAACCCCAGGTTGAAACCTTCAGATGGGGTTCGCCTCGCTTCTCGATCGCGCAAAACGGTTAAATCTGTGCACCTCTGGGTTTCGGGCCTGTGCGCCGCCTCGGGTCTGCGCCTTTGGGCTCGGCTTCGCCTGTGCGCCGCCTCGGGTTTGTCCGCCGTCCACGCGCTCCCCAGACAAAAGAAAAGGCCCGAGCTGAAGCTCGGGCCTAGCATCATCTGATTCTGTTCTTAATGACTTAGAAGAACGGGTTGAACCAGATAAGCATATCGATGATGAAGACGGGCACCAGGAAAGCGATGGACCACTTCATGTAGCCGAAGAAGCTGGGCATCTTGACGTCGTTGCTCTCGGCGATGGACTTCACCATGAAGTTCGGTGCGTTGCCGATGTAGGTGATGGCACCGAAGAAAACAGCACCGGCGCTGATGGCCAGCAGCATGATCGGGTCGACGCCGCCAACGGTGGTGACGATAGCATTGGGCAGCGTGTCGCCAAGCGAGCCAGCGCAGGTAAGGAACACGACGTAGGTCGGCGAGTTGTCCAGGAACGAGGACAGTGCACCGGTTGCCCAGAAGAAGGCAGCGGGGGTGTTAAGACCAAGCTCGGAGCCCTTGGCGCCAAGGATGAGCAGGGCAGGGATCATCGTGATGAAGATGCCGATGAACAGGCGGGCAACCTCGGCGATGGGACCCCACTCGAACTCGTTGTCCTCGCGAAGCTTCTTGGGGGTGAACTTCAGGGACAGAACCATGGCGATGGCGATGAGGATGATCTCGGCGAACCAGTTCACGCCAAGCTTGCAGTGCTCGTTGACGACGATGAGCTCGTCGTTGACGCCGGCAAGCAGGCCGTTGCAAAGAACGCCCAGGATGATGATGGCCAGGAAAACCAGGTTGATGAGGCCCTCGACGCGCATGGGCTCTTTCTTGGAGGCCTCAAGCTCGAGCTTCTCGTTTTCGATGTGCTGGGTGTCTTCCTTCTTAAGGAAGTGACGATCGACCAAGGCGAACACAACAAGCAGGATGGCGGAGTTCAGAAGAAGCAGCGGCCAAATGTGCTGGAGGGTCCAGAAGAAGGGAACGCCGCGCAGGAAGCCAAGGAACAGCGGCGGATCGCCAAGCGGGGTAAGGCAGCCGCCGATGTTGGCGACCAAGAAGATGAAGAACACGACGATATGCGTCTTGTGCTGACGCCAATGGTTGGCGCGCAGGACCGGGCGGATCATGACCATGGCGGCGCCGGTGGTGCCGATCCAAGAGGCCAAAAACGTGCCGATAGCCAACAGGATGACGTTGTTCTTGGTGGTGCCGACCAGTACGCCCTTAAGATGGATGCCGCCGGCGACCGTGAACAGGCCAAGCAGCAAAGCCATGAAGGGAACGTAGTCAAGCAGGATGGTTTCGCTGAGCTTGACGCCCATGATCTCGGGGCCATAAGCCACCGTGAACGGGATCAGGAACACCAGCGACCAGAAAAGAGCGACCTTCAGCTGGTTCTTTTCCCACCATTCAGCTTTGAACAGCGGGAAGAATGCGATAGAGAGAAGCATGCCTGCGAACGGGATGCAGCTCCATATCGGCAAGACCGAACCGATGGTCTCGACCGTTACTTCCATTCAACACTCCTTGATTGTAGGTTCAACGCTTGTCTGCGTTTTGGCCTTGTGCGCGCATCTCCCTTGGCTCCTGGCGTGCATAAGATCAAATCGCATACAAAGTGGAATTTTATCACGCGATCATTACGATGCCTTCATCGGAGAAACGCATTCCAGCGATTTGAGCCCATAAGATTTGAACATATCGAATAGTGTCATTAAGTTTGCCTATGGCACCTTCTTCGGTGGCGGCTTTGTGCTTGAGCGCGTGGCGGGGCGGGGTCGCGGTATACTTGCCTTGGTCGGTTCCGAACTTGGTGCCAGCAAACTCGCGTTTCCTGACCGCCGCACGCTTACGGCGCACGTCAAACGCTTGCCGCCTAGGTTCGTGCCGCTAACATTTAACATCACGAAAGGCTGGAACTATGCAAGCTGCCGCAATCATCCTGGCCGCAGGTGCCGGGACGCGCATGAAGTCTAAGAAGCCCAAGGTCGCGCACGAGGTTTTGGGTCGCCCGCTTGTTCGCTGGGTTGTCTCTGCCGCGAAGCAGGCCGGCGCCGAGCGCATCGTCGCCGTTGTCGGGCATTGCAAAGAGCAGGTCATTCCCCTGGTTCAGGACGAAACCGAGATCGTCGTCCAGCCCGACAGGAAGGGCACGGCCGACGCCGTTGCCGTGTGCCGCGAGGCGCTGGCCGATTTCGACGGCTCGCTCCTGGTTCTTTCCGGCGACTGCCCGCTGATCACCGCTGCAACCGTTGAGCGCTTGGTTGCCGAGCGCGAGGCTGCCAACGCCGCCGTCTCGCTTCTTACCATGAAGCTTTCCGACCCCTACGGCTACGGCCGCATCATCCGCAATGACGAGGGCAACGTGGTGGGAATCGTCGAGCAGAAGGACGCAACCGACGATCAGGCCCTTATCAAGGAGTGCAACGCCGGCTTCTACTGCTTTGATTCGAAGTGGGTGTTCGAGGCCCTTACCCATATCGACAACAACAACGCGCAGGGCGAGTTCTACCTGACCGACGTCATCGCTTTGGCGGTCGAGCAGGGTCGCGCCGTAGCCGCCGTGACTACCGACAACCCGCATGAGTGCCTGGGCGTGAACTCCCGCGTGCAGCTTGCTCAGGCCACCAAGGTCATGCAGCAGCGCATCAACAGCGTGCATATGGCCAACGGCGTTACCATGATCGATCCCGATCAGGTGTGGATCGGCCCCGACGTTCAGATCGACCAAGACGTCGAGCTTCTCCCGCAGACGTTCCTAATGGGGAAGACCACCGTCGGCGAGGACAGCGTCATCGGCCCGAACACGCGCCTGACCGACACCATCGTCGGGCGCGGTTGCCGCGTAGACGAGACCGTTGCCATCGAAGCGCAAATCGATGACGGCGCAACTGCTGGTCCGCGTGCGTATCTGCGTCCGGCGGCCCATTTGTGCGAAGGCGCCAAGGCGGGCACGCACGTCGAGATCAAGAAGTCCACGGTGGGCAAGGGTTCGAAGGTCCCGCATCTTTCTTATATCGGCGACACCACCATCGGCGAGGGCGTGAACATCGGTGCCGGCTCCATCACCTGCAATTACGATGGCAAGAACAAGCACGCCACCACCATCGGCGACGGCGCGTTCGTTGGTTCCGACACCATGATGGTCGCGCCGGTCAACATCGGCGCGGGTGCCATCATCGGCGCGGGCTCGTGCATTGCCAAGGACGTTCCGGCCGACGCGTTGGGCATCACGCGTCCTCAGCAGGCCAACATCGAGGGCTGGGCTGCCAACAAGCGCAAGCAGCTGGGCATCGACTAGCAAGGGCTTCGGCTGAGTCGCGCACCGTATGATGCGCGGCCGGCTCAGGGATCGGGCGGCTTTCGCTAAGGCGTCTGCCAGCAAGTAAGAGCCTACCGATTCGCTCGGTAATGCCGAACTTCAATCGAAATCTTCGCGAGTTTCCAGGTTTTCGGTTGAAGGGGCATTTGCCAATGTGTAGGCTGTTCATTAAAGGATTCCGGAACGCTTCGGCGGTTGCGGTGAGTGAAAATTGAACGAATAAGGAGTTTGTTCATGACGGAAATGAAGAAGAGCATGGCGCTGTTCTCCGGTTCGGTGAACCCGAAGTTCGCCGAGGAGATTGCTGACAAGCTGGGCGTGCCCCTGGGCAACATCAAGCTCGAGAAGTTCTCGAACGGCGAGATTTACGCCCGTTACCTGCAGAGCGTTCGCGGTGCCGATGTGTTCATCATCCAGTCCATCGCTGGCACCCAGGTCAACGATGCGCTGATGGAAGTTCTCATCATGGCCGACGCCGCTCGTCGCGCTTCCGCCCGCACCATCACCGCTGTGGTTTCCCACTACGGCTACGCTCGTCAGGACCGCAAGGCTGCTGCTCGCGAGCCCATCACCGCTAAGCTGGTTGCCAACCTCATGGAAACCGCCGGCATCAACCGCGTTATGACCATTGACCTGCATCAGGGTCAGATCCAGGGCTTCTTCGACATCCCCGTCGACCACCTGACGGCTCTGCCCATTCTGGCCGATTACTTCCGTTCCAAGAACCTCGAGAACCTGTGCGTCGTTTCCCCCGACGTGGGCCGCGCTAAGGCCGCCAAGAAGCTCTCCGACATGATGAACGCCGACCTGGCTATCATGCACAAGGGTCGTCCGGGCCACAACAAGGCAGAGATCACCGCTCTTATCGGCGACGTTCGCGGCAAGACCTGCGTCCTGAACGACGACATGATCGACACCGGTGGCTCCGTTGTTGCCGCTGTCGACACCCTGAAGGCGCAGGGCGCCGCTGACATCTACGTGTGCGCCACGCATCCCGTTTTCTCGGGCCCCGGCCTTGAGCGCATGGCAAACCTCGATGTCAAGGAAGTCGTTGTTTGCAACACCATTCCTGTTCCGGTCGAGTACCAGACGGGCAAGATCAAGGTCGTCAGCGTTGCGCCGTTGTTCGCCAACGCCATCAAGAACGTTTACGACAACGGTTCGGTTTCCGAGCTGTTCGATCCCGATTTCGCTTTGTAAGAGTCGGTTTCGCGTGTTAATTGGCAGGTCGGTGCGTTCGGCATCGGCCTGCTTTTGGTTAAGGAGCAAAACGTGTATCTGATCGCAGGTTTGGGAAATCCAGGCGAAGAATATGCCTCAACAAGGCATAACGCCGGTTTTCGAACGGTCGACCTGATTGCCGACAAGATCGGCGCGCGCTACTGGAAGAACGAGGGCGGGGCGCTTACCGCAAAGGGCGCCTGGCATGATAACGACATCGTGCTTGCTAAGCCGCAAAGCTACATGAACACGTCGGGCGGCCCGGTGAAGACGCTGTGCAATGCATACGGCGTCGACCCCGCGCATCTTATCGTCATCCACGACGAGCTTGATATTCCCTCAGGTACCGTGCGCGTGAAATTCGGCGGCGGTCATGCGGGCCACAACGGTTTGCGCTCTATCTGCGATAAGCTGCAAACCAAGGATTGGTATCGAATTCGCTGCGGCATCGGCCGTCCCCCGGGACGCATGCCTGTTGCCGACTTCGTTTTGGCCACGCCCAAGAAAGAGCAGGCTGACGAATTCGAGGACGCCGTTCAGACCGCTGCCGAGGCCGCGTTGTTCCTGTTGGACAACGGCCTTGAGAAAACCCAGCAGAAATTCAACTGAACATGGACGCGCAGGGAAAGACAAATCAAGAGGTTCCGACCGGTAGCGAAGCATCTGTTGAACAGGCGCTTCGCAAGGCCTCGCTTTCCCGTGCGCTTCATCAGGTTGTTCGCGAGGTGAACGAGGCGCTTACCGCGCAAGAGGAAGTGCCTGCGCTGGCGCGCCATCTGGCTAAATGGCTTGAGGATGCCAATGTGGCGGACTTATCCGACAGTGCGGACGATTTAAGCTTGGTGCGCGCCATTCACTATTCCGACTTGTATTACATCGTTGCCTCGCAGGACGCGCCGTTACATGTTTCCGGAAACGACATCGCGGCTATGGAGTGCGCGCTCGATACGTACAAGCTGGTGCTTGACGTGCTGGGCGATGCTTCCGACACTGCCGACATGCAAGAGGTTTCCTATGCCGCCAACTTGGTGCGCACCATCATTCCGCCGTTCATTTCGCAGAAGGATGAAACGGCCGAAGATGCGCAGCAAACTGGTGAGCAGGTGGGTGCCGGAATTTCTGACGGCGTTAGCGACGCCGGGGCTTCTGGCGGCTTTGATCGCAGTGGCTCTGAAACCCCCTTTGATTTGCCGGTTTGCGACTCGTCGGTTGGCGAGTGGTCGTGGCGCCGAAAGCTTGCTGTAACGCTTGAGTCCATTCGCTCACCTCATCGTATCGTGGTCGACTTCCAGGGCGGCTTGCAAACGGGGACAGTGACCATGGTGGGCTTGGTTCCCAGTGTCAATGCTATGCCGAAGTCGGTTTGGAATGCCGAAGCGAACAACTGGCGCGCGCTTAGCTACAAGGAACGCCATGAGATGGCGGTTAGCTACTCGTTGTCGTGCGCTATTGCGTGCGTTGCCGCGGCGTTCGCGTCGTCCGATCGCATTCAGCGTGTGAAGTTCCTTGAGGGTTTCATCGACAGCAAGGCGATGGCTGGTCAGGGCGACGGTCGCGGTTTCGTCATGCAAAGTTGCTGCCGCATCGATGTCGATCGCGCATCCTTCGCACGTGATGGCATCTACGTGAATGACGGGGACGATCCTCTTGCGTGTTGGATTTCCTTGGGCGGCGACATCATCATTGACGCCCCGGTCAGCGACATGGTCGATGGTTGGAGCGATGCGCTCGAGCTTCTTCAAGAACAGTTTGACGAATCGAATCTTCCCAGCCGATCCGAGCTTCCCGAGTTCGGCGACGGGCGTCTGCCTGAAACGGTGGGGGAGCTGTTGGGTGCGCGTTATGCTCGCGATATGCGCATCATGCATGGATCGCTTCATCGCCGCAATGCCGAGAATCTGGCTGATAGGCTTGCTGCGGCCGAAACCGATGTCGAGCGTGTTCGCTTGGCACGTGCCATGCAATCGCCTAGTGCCGATCCGTTCGATGTGCAGGCTGCGAATCGCGTGATGAGCTCGTTGCTGTCGGGCGATTTGGATACAGCTGATCAGAATGCCGTCGTCAATTGCTACTTGGGTGAAGACGAGTACCTGAAGGCGCTTTCGGTTTCGCGCGAGCTGATGGCGAAAGATCGCGACAAGGCGTTGGAAAGCCTTCTTTCGGTGGTTGACCAGGTTGAGCAGTCGGGCCTCTACGCCGACGATCTTGAGGTTGTTCACCGTGGTTTCGATTCGTATTCAAGTCGTCTGATGTACAACCTGGTGCGAACTGGCAGGTTGAAGCTTTCGTCGGAGCGCTTCGACTACGGCGCTAACGATGCGGGCAAGCGCGTTGAGTTGATTCCTGACGCGCTGTATCTGTGCTATACCACTGCGGGTTACGGTGCCGAACAGCAGTTCGATGGCTTTGAAAGCGGTGAGGCGCTTTCGCGCACGGCTATTCGCATGGCGCCGACGGTCCCCAACGGGTATCGTCAGCTTGCGCGCGCCTACTCGCTGGTGGGCGATATGGATTCGGCCGCCAAGGTTCTGCTTGACACATTGCAGATTTGCGTGACGCCTGCCGACATCGCGCTTGTTTATTACCAGCTGGGGTATGTTCTGTGGAAGGCGGGGCGCCCTCAGGCAGGTGCGTTGTGTTACTTGAAGTCGGTTACCACGTCACCTGTCGTTGCAGCTCAGGCGGCCGCAGAGCTGCGTGGTTTAATGCATGAAGAGCGCATTCCCGTGGTCGGCCGTCCCGAGATCGACGAGGGCTTGAAAGACGAGAGGATCCCTTTGGCGCCGCTTCCGCACGTGATCGATGCCATTATGGACGGTGCTGAAGCTGCCGTTGATGCTGGCATGTTCGGGGTTGCGCGAAGCCTGTTGAACGTCGGCCTGCACTATCGGCCCGATGACGCCCTGTTTGACGTCTTGAAATCTCTGGCAGGAAATTAGGCACCCGAAAGCCCGCACGCTCGTGGCGCGGGCTTTAAAAGACCCGCACTGTGGGTTTAGATTCCTATTACACAATCTGGAACAGGAAGAACTTCAAATAATCGGTTTCGGAGATGCCCCACACGATGGGGTGGTCGGGTGCTTGCTGGCGCTCTTCGATTTGACGAAGGCGCACGCCTGCGTCGCGAGCTGCCGATGCCAGCATCTTCTTGAATCGCTCAGTGTCCATGAAGTGACTGCAGCTGCAGGTGGCAAGGTAGCCGCCGCGCGGCAGGATGCGCATGGCGCGGTAGTTGATGTCCTTGTAGCCGCGCGTTGCCGCTTCAATGCTGCGACGGTTCTTGGTGAACGCCGGCGGGTCAAGGATGATGAAGTCGTAATCGCTGCAACGTTCCTGCTCAAGCTTCGTCAACAGGTCGAACACGTTGGCGCAGGTGAACTCCATGCGATCTTCCACGCCGTTGAGCTGCGCGTTCTTGCGCGCCTGATCGACGGCAAGCTGCGAGATGTCCACGGCGTTCACATGCGCGGCGCCGCCAAGCGCGGCGTTCAGTGCGAACGAGCCCGTGTGCGTGAAGCAGTCCAGCACGCGCTTGCCTTGGGCGATTTTCGCTACAGCGCGGCGATTGTACTTCTGGTCAAGGAAGAAGCCGGTTTTCTGACCGTTCTCGAAGTCAACGTAGTAGCGCACGCCGTTCTCGTTGATGATCACGCTGGTGTCGGATTTTGGAGTCGACGCGTTTTCGTCGTAGCGCGCCCAGCCTGTGGTTTCGGGCAGGCCCTCAAGTTTGCGCGAGGAAACATCGTTTCGCTCGTAGATGCCGCGGATGGCGATGCCGTCTTCGGTGAACACGGCAAGCAGCGCGTCGAAGATCTGCTGCTTGTGCTCTTCCATGCCAATGGACAGAACTTGTGCCACCAAGACATCCTCGAATTTGTCGACGATCAAGCCGCTGAAGTCGTCGGCCTCCGAAAAGATGACGCGGCAGCTGGAGGTGTCTTCGCCCATGGTTGCCTTGCGGTGATCCCATGCCCAGCGCACTTTGCGCATCCAGAACGCGTCGTCGAAGCGGTCGTTGGCGTTGCGGGTGATAAGACGGATGCGGATCTTGCTGGATTGTGAGATGGTGCCCGAACCCAGGTAAGAGCCCTTGCGGCTTACCACGTCGACGATGCTGCCGTTTTTCACCTCGGTTTCGCCGGCTGCAGGGACAAGCTCGGTTACCTCGGCGTCGTAAACCCAGGGGTGGCCGGCGACCAAGGCACGTTCGCCTTTAGGGGTGATGGTGGCGTAGGGGTAGGGGCGGGCGTTCTTCATGATAGTTCCTTTTAAGAAGCGGTTGAACGTGTTGAGGCTAAGGCGTGAAGCAAGTTTGCTGTAAAGCGGTTGGGTCCGTGTTGGCCTTTTGATGCAGCCAGATAAGAAACGCGGCGCGTTGGGAATCCCAATCACGCCGCGCAAGAAAGCCGAACAATAAGGTTACAGCAGACGGAGGTTGACTTCCTTCAGCTGCTTGCCGGTGACCTCGGAAGGAGCGCCGGTCATGGGGTCGGAGGCGCTGGAGGTCTTCGGGAAGGCGATGACGTCGCGGATGGAGTCCTTGCCAGCCAGAAGCATGACCAGACGGTCGAGGCCAAGGGCAATGCCGCCGTGCGGCGGAGCGCCAAGCTCGAGTGCGTGGATAAGGTGACCGAATTTCTCTTCGATGTCGGCATCGGAGAGGCCCAGACGGCGCAGAACGCGCTTCTGCAGCTCGGGATTGTGGATACGGATGGAGCCGCCGCCCATCTCGAAGCCGTCCATGACGATATCGTAGCTGTAGCTGCCGCAGGTCAGCGGATCGGTTTCGATCTTGTCCCAGTCAGCTTCGGGGATCATCGTGAACGGATGATGCTCGGCTGCGTATTTCTTCGTCTCTTCGTCAAGCTTGAACATGGGGAAGTCGACAACCCACAGCAGCGCATGGCCGTTGCGCTCGATGCCAAGTTTCTCGGCCATATGAAGGCGCAGGGCGGAAAGGACGGCGCTTGCGACAGCGTAGGTGTCGGCTGCGAACAGAAGCAGATCGCCGGGTTGAACGCCGGCAGCTTCCTTGATGGCAGCGTGAACCTCGTCGCCCAGGAACTTGATGATGGGGCTCTTGCCAGCAAGCTCGGTATCGGTGTCGGTGTAGGCGATCCAGGCCATGCCCTTGGCACCGTTGGCGGCAGCCACATCGGCAAGCTTTTCGATGTCGCCACGCGACCAGTTGCCAGCGCCCTTGGCGTTGATACACTTGACCACGTTGCCGGCGTCAACGGCCTTGGAGAAAACGCCGAAGCCGCAGCCGCGGACGATCTCGGTGATGTCGACGAGCTCCATGCCGAAACGGACGTCGGGGCGGTCGCAGCCGAAGCGATCCATGGCTTCCTTCCAAGGCATGCGCTGAAGCGGGAACTCGTGCTTCACGCCGGCGGCCTCGAGAACCTCCTGGAAGACGCCTTCCATAAGATCCATGACGTTGTTCTCTTCGACGAACGACATCTCGATATCCACCTGGGTGAACTCGGGCTGGCGGTCAGCGCGCAGGTCCTCGTCGCGGAAGCAACGGGCGATCTGGTAGTAGCGCTCGATTCCGCCGACCATCAGCATCTGCTTGAACTGCTGAGGCGACTGGGGCAGAGCGTAGAACTTGCCGGGGTTGGGGCGGCTGGGAACCAAGTAGTCGCGAGCGCCCTCGGGGGTGGAGTTTGCCAGAATGGGCGTTTCCACCTCAAGGAAGCCGCGCTTGTTAAGAGCCTGGCGCATAGCCTGGGCAACGGTGTGGCGCAGCTTGAGGTTGGCGTACATCTCGGGACGGCGAAGGTCCATGTAGCGCCACTTCATACGGGTGGTCTCGTCGGTTTCGATGCCGTCTTCAATGGCGAACGGCGGGGTGACGGACTTGTTCAGCACCTGAATGGACGTGGCCAGAACCTCGATCTCGCCGGTGGCCATGTTGGGGTTGACCATACCCTCGCCGCGCTCGCGCACGGTGCCGGTGAAGCGCAGCACGTCTTCACGGCTGAAGTGCTCGGCCAGGGCGAACTGGTCGGCGGGGACGCAGTCGGGGTCGACGACTACTTGGGTGTAGCCTTCGCGGTCGCGCAGGTCGACGAAGATAAGGCCGCCGTGGTCACGGGTGTGCCAAGCCCAGCCGGCCAGCGTGACTTCGCGATCGACGTCTTGTTTGCGCAGCTCGCCGCAGGTGGCGGTATGCATGCAGAACTGGTTCAGGTATTCCGTCATTATTGTTTTGCTCCTTGTGTTTCGCGTCTCTAAACGAAGACGCACTTCAAACCTGTTTAGTTTACCTCAAAACCTCGTGCACCATGGAAAGATCAACCTCGCGCTCGTCGTGCGTGGCCATGTTGCGAAGGGTTGCCGTACCCTTGGCCACTTCGTCGGGACCAAGGGTGATGATGTATTCGGCCTCAAGCTTGTTCGCGAGCTTGAACTGGCTTTTCAGGCTGCGTGCCTGATGCGACATATCGCAGGCGATGCCGGCGTCGCGGCACTTCTGGATAAGGGCGAAGGCGTTGGCGCGCTGGGCGTCCTCAACGCAGGCCACGAACAGCTTGCAGCTGGAGGGTGCCTTGAACTGCACGCCGGCGGCTTCCAGGGCAATGGCGCAGCGTTCGAAGCCCAAGGCGAAGCCGAAGCCCGGGGTGGGGCGACCGCCTACTTCCTCGCACAGCTTGTCGTAGCGTCCACCACCGCCGATGGCGTTCTGAGCGGAGTTGCTGTCAAGTGCCTGCACTTCGAAAACGGTGCGCGTGTAGTAATCAAGGCCGCGGACCAGTTTGTGGTCCTCGGTGTAGTTGATTCCTGCGGCGTCAAGGTAGCTTTTCACGGTGGCGTGATGTTCCTTGCAATCGTCGCACAGGTAGTCGGTGATCTTGGGAGCCGCATCCATGACGTGCTTGCAACCTTCTTCCTTGCAGTCGAAGGCGCGCAACGGGTTGATGTTGGCGCGCTCCTTGCAGGTTTCGCACATCTCGGATTCGTGCTGCGCCATGTACTCGCGAACGGCCTCGCGGTACTTGGGGCGGCAGTTCTCGCAGCCCATGGAGTTGATCAGCAGCTCCATGGATTCGCTGGGGATGCCGATGGCTTCGTAGAAGCGCATGAGCATGATGATTCCCTCGGCATCGATGGATGGCTCGTCAGCGCCCAGGCACTCGATGCCCACCTGGTTGAACTGGCGGTAGCGGCCCTTCTGCGGACGCTCGGCGCGAAACATAGGGCCTGCATACATCAGCTTGACCGGTGCGGAGCCCTGGGGAACCAGATCGTGCTGGACGACGGCGCGGACGACGCCGGCCGTTCCCTCGGGACGCATGGACAGCTTGGACTTCTCTTTGATATGGCCGCCGCCAAGCAGCGTTTCAAGGTTCTTGCCCGAGATGGCGGTGAACATCTCCTTTGAGACGACGTCGGTTGCCTCGCCGATGCCGCGCACGAAGAGCGTGGTTTGCTCGATGATCGGCGTGACGATGGGCTGGTAGCCGTAGGCGCCGAAGACGCGGCGCGCCGTTTCTTGGAAGTGGTTCCAGAATGCTGCCTCTTCGGGCAGCATGTCCTTGGTTCCCTCGGGAAGTTGAATTGCCATATGGAATACCTCGTGATCGATGGATCGTGGTCGTGATTTCGATCTGCTTGACCTTGGCTTTCGCCATTGCGCGGGCGCGCGTGCGGGCTAGGCGGCGTCTGGCCGATCGCGATCACGATAGAAACTGCTTCATTCTAAAGCAAAACCCGCAGACGTGCGGCGATCTGGCGCGATGGGAAGAGAAATCGCACAGGGCGCCGAGCCGCGGCTGGGCGCCCATTCCGACACCCCCGCACAGATGACCGCTAGGTGCAGCGCCTGTTGTCAGATGGCCGCCGGCCGCTTTGGCTGCCGCTAGGTTCGGCGTCCGCGTACAGATTTTCCCGTTTTGCGTGATTCCCTCGTGAGCTCCCGACCACTGCGGTTGAGCGTGCCTCCCTGAACTGGTGTTTCTTCGGAAGGGGTTCAGTCGTTTGGCGAGGAGCTGCTAGCAGGCGTCTTAAGGTGCCTGAAAATCGCGCAAAACCGTCGGATTTGTGCAGCGCAGATGGATAATGTGGCGCGGTCTAGCGAGGCGGCGAGCTGGGCGACGTGAAAGCGCCGGAGCGTTGCCGTTTTTAGACCGGGAATGTATCACGTTTTTCGGCGTGGTATTCGTATTTCGAGAGAGGTTTGCGTCGTAAAGAAAGGCTCTGTTCTTGGAAGACATCGGATGGTGTCCTCGGCAAACCTTAAGACCACGTTCGAAACCGCTATACTCCTTCTGGGGTATAGCGGTTTCTTCATTTGAAAGGACGTTGGATGACCGAGTACCGAACCGTTGTGGTGAAGGGGGCGAAGACCGTCGCGGAGGAACGTCGCGAGAAAGCAGTTCTCGTTGGCGTGGACCGCCCTGGTTTGCGCTGGCCTGTTGAGTCGTCCCTTGCCGAGCTTGAGCGTTTGGCAGACACGGCGGGTGCCGACACGGTTGGGGTGGTTACCCAGAAACTGGGCACCTTGAACCCCCGAACGTTCGTTGGAAGCGGCAAGGTTGATCAGATCGCCGAGCTTTGTCGTTCGACCGAAGCTGACCTGATCATTTTCGACGACGAGCTTACCCCGTCCCAGCAGTCTAACCTGGAGAAATCGGTTGATCGCAACCTGAAGGTGATTGACCGCACCGCGTTGATCTTGGACATCTTCGCGTTGCACGCCACCAGCAAAGAGGGTCGATTGCAGGTTCGCTTGGCTCAGAATCAGTATTTGCTTCCCAGGTTGCGCGGCATGTGGGCGCATCTGGCGTCGAACCGCATGGGCGGCGGCGTTGGCAGCCGTTTCGGCGAGGGCGAGAGCCAGCTTGAGATCGACCGTCGTTTGGTGCGCAAGCGAATCACCGCTATCAAGCGTGAACTGGCGCATCTTTCCGAAGTGCGCGCGCTGCAGCGCGAAAGCCGTTACGAAAGCGGTATGTTCAAGGTGGCGCTTGCCGGTTATACCAATGCAGGTAAATCTAGCTTGCTGAACAGGCTGACCGATGCCGAAGTGCTTGCTTACGACAAGCTGTTCGCAACGCTTGATTCGACCACGCGCAAGTTCGAGCTGCCCGAGGGGCGCGAGATCACGCTGACCGACACGGTCGGTTTCATTAAGAAACTTCCCACGACGCTGGTTGAGGCGTTCAAGTCAACGCTGGACGAGATCACCGGGGCCGATTTGATCCTGCATGTGGTGGATGCGTCTTCGGATGAGTTCGAAGATCAGATCGTTGCCGTTAACGAGGTGCTTGAACAGATCGGCGCCCACTCGCTGCCGCAGATCCTGGTGTTCAACAAGTGCGATTTGCTTTCCGAGGAGCGCCAAGCGCAGCTGCGTTTCGAGTACGGCGCCTTAACGGTTTCTGCCAACACGGGGAAGGGGATCGACGAGCTGATCGAGCGCATCGCGCAGATGGCGGCCGCGCAAGACGAGCAAGTCGAAGTTCTGATTCCATATCAGCGTGGTGACTTGGTTTCGAAGGCTCATGAGCGCTGTCTTATTGTGAACGAAGAGCATACGGAAGACGGCACGCGCATCTCGATGATGGTTCCTCATGCGTTCGCAAGCGACTTCGAGGCGTTTCGGGCTGAGTAGCGATGAGAAGCGCCCTGCGTTTCGGGCGCGGCCTTAAGCGTTAAGCGGCGGCTTCACCGCGGTCGGTTTTCACCACGAAACCGAAGTAGATGATGTGCGCAACCCATACAACGGCAAGGACGACCCTGCCTACGGGGACGTTGCTCATCAGAACGAAGCCGATGGACAGAAGAAGCGTAACCGGCGCGAGGATAGTCAGCTTCGCTTTCAGGGTCATCGATTTTTTGGTGACGTACCCTTCTAATACATTCTTATAAAGCTTCGTGGCCTTGAACCATTGGTTCAGGCGCTCGGAGCTGCGCGCAAAGCAGAAAGCCGCAACTAAAATAAACGGCGTGGTGGGCAAAAACGGTAGAGCGATCCCAACCATGGCAAGGGCGAAGAATAGAAAGCCGCCTGTCGCCCAAAGGGTGTGGCGAAGCTTGGAATTCCCCGAATGCTGCGTGCCATGCGCCTGGTGCAAGCTGTTCGCGCGCTGCAAGGAGGCTTCATCCATCTGCTTGAATGCGTCTTTGTCGATCGTCGCTGCCCGCTCGCTCATCGGTGCGCCCCCTAACGTTATCTATAGCTAACAAACTAAGGTCAGTCTAACAAGTAGATTCACCAAAGGCAACTTCTTGGTGTGAATTGCACAGGTGCCGGTTTGCAGAGACGGCAGGGCCGCGTGCGTGGTACTCTTCGCTTTGATTCTTAAGCAAGCGACAGAAGGAACCCTCATGCAGCTGGAAACCCTTGGCTTCAATGCCCCCGGAACCGCCGACGTCGAGCAAGCTCGCGCGACTCTTCTTTCTACCGAAGGTGCAACCTGCGTGGCTGTTCGGAATGGCGAAATGGTGATCAGCTACGAGCGCGGTGTGAAGCCATTGCTCCAATGGATTTCCGAGGGGCGCAGTTTTGAGGGCTGGTCTGTTGCCGATAAGGTTGTGGGCAAGGCACCGGCGCTTTTGTATGTCCAGCTAAAGCCAGCTGCCGTTTTCGCAACGGCGATGAGCGACGATGCGCGAGACGTTCTGCTTTCGCATGGGATCGCCTGTGCCTGCGACGATTTGGTCTCCTACATCGTCAACCGCAAGGGGGATGGGCAGTGTCCCATGGATGCCTCTGTCGTTGGCATTTCCGACCCGTTTGAAGGTGAGCGGGCTATTCGCGAAACTGTTCGCCGTGTGGCTGCTTCGCGCGGATAGTGAGACGGTGCGCTGCGGTGGGTGGCCGCGTCGCGTGACGAAAAGTGAACAGGGACCCTTTGATGTTCACATGCCCCGACTTCAAGATAGGCAATGTCAAAAGCGAGCGCATGCAAGAGCGCTTCGCGGAATGCAAAGTTTTATCTTGGAGGTAATTGAACATGAGCCCCTTGCTTATCATCGCATCCACCGTTATTTCCCTTGCGCTTGTTGCGTACACCATCGGCGTTTTCTCTGAGCGCCGCGCCGGCGAGTTGAGGCCTGCACACCTTGCTTTCTTCTGGCTGGGCCTTGCTTGCGACACAACGGGTACCACCATCATGGCCATCATGGCTCAGGGCGGCGGCGCGATCTCTCCGCTTCACGGCATCACGGGTCTTCTTGCCATCATCCTGATGCTCTTCCATGCTGGTTGGGCGACGTACGTCACTGTTCGTGGTAACGAGAAGTCGCGTCATAGCTTTCACCTGCTGAGCATCTGCGTGTGGCTGGTCTGGCTTGTCCCGTACTTCGTCGGCCTGCTGATCGGCATCCCGGTATTTCACGTAAGCGACGCTTTCGTAATCGTTTTCGCCGCCGGTGTGGTTGCTGTGTTGACATTCTTCCTGTTGGCTTACAGAGGTCACGGCCACAGGGCGTAAGTTGCCGATCAGTCGATACGCTACGGGACTGCGGCTTCGTAGCGTATTGCGGGTTTGAGGGCGGCGCTGCTCCTGAAGCTGCTCGAGGCTGGAAGCGACCGTTTGATGACGTCGGTATCTTTGAAATATGTAGGTTCAGCCTAATAGCCCAACGGATTCATACTGAGCAATATCATTAGTGAAACGAAATCGTCAGTAGGGGGGACGATATGTTCAAAGTTTCGAAGCGCACGCTTCTTTTTGTGGCCGGTTTGGTTTGGCTTGCTGCCGGCGTGAACATCGCCCGTCTTGGTTTTTTGTCGGTTGGTCAGGTTGACCCCGTTTTCATCTGGGCCATTGTCATCGGCGCCATCGTTGTGTTCACGCTGTTCCACATGAACATCTTCTCGAAGATGGTGGGCAAGCACTCTAATCGCATTGCCAATTATGAGGCTGAGAAAATTGCAATTTGGCGCTTTTTCGACAAGTCTGGCTATATCATGATGGCCATCATGATGACGGGCGGTATCTCGCTTCGCGCGTTCGGCCTGGTTCCCGCATGGTTCGTTGCTTTCTTCTACACGGGCCTGGGCATTGCGCTGGCCCTTTCGGGCGTCAGCTTCTTGATTCGCTTCATTCGTCGCGGTAACCGTCCGGCTCCCTGCCCGCTGAATTTCCGCGCTTTTTCGCGTGGGCAGCAGTAGCGTTCGCGCACATCTTGCCGCGAATGCGCGTTAACGAAATCGCGGCAACTAATTAAGCCCGCTTGGTAGGTAAGTATGCCAAGCGGGCTTTTTGCTTGCGTACGGTCTGCGATGGGAAGTTGTGACATCGCGTGGCGCCCGAGTTGGTTTGCGTCGCGCGCAAGTCGCTCTTAGCTGGTCTTGGGACCAAAGCGGGTCTTGCGAACTGTTTTTTCTCGCAAGACCCGCCGTCTTGTCTTGCTGCGCCCTAGATTGCGCCGAACTCGCGAAGGAGTTTGCCCACGTCGGTTCTGTCGATCTTCTTCAAGGCAACCTCAAGCGCCTTCTTCTCAATAAAGGGGAGCTTCATATCGGTGATGGGCTTGCCGTCGCGCAGCTTCACGCTGCTCATAAGCAGGTTGCGCACATCGAAGACCGATCCCCAAACCTCGGGCACGCCGCGATCGACGTCGCACAGGGTGTAGACCGCCTCCATACCGGTGCGCATGGAGTACTCGGTGGTGAAGATGGTGTCGCGCGGGGTTTCGGCGAACTGGCCCAGGAAGGCGAAGTTGACTGCGCCGTCGGGCACAACATCGGGGCGGTCGCCTGCTTCGCGCGGCATGAAGAACGCGGTGATGTAAGGCATCATGACGGGCACGGTGTTGGCGTGGTTCGCCGCCAGCTCGCAGATCTTGTCCTCGGGCACGCCCAGGTGATAAAGCCACTCTTGGCAGATTTCCTCACCGGTGCATTCACGCATCGGTTTTTTCACGAAGTCGCCGGGCTTGTCGGTGAACAGGCCGTACACCCACACGCAAAGTTGGTCCTTGGGCTGGTCGCGGAACTGTTGCTGGCGGTTGATCGTCCAGCTCATCAGCCAGCCGGAATCCTCGCAGGTCACGATGCTGCCAGTAACAACGCGGCCGGTGAAGGGGTCGCGATGGCAGACCTTTTGGATGTAGGGAGGGATCTCGCCGTCAAGCGTGGTGACCGTGGCGCTCATCCAGTTGCTCTTTTCGGGGTCCGAGCAGAATTTGTCGGGGTGGCCGAAGCTGGGATCCTGCGCGGCGATGCGGCGCCACATATCCCAGCCGCCGCCGGGGCGGATCGTCGGATCCCATGCAGCGGGCCTGTCTTGAGCGCCGATGGTGGAGTTCTCGACGCAGCCGCCGTTGGTGATGAACACCAAATCGTTCTCGGTCAGATCGATGTTGCTGGTTTCGCCTTCGTGGGTAACCGTGATGCGGCGCGCGACTTTCTTCGTGTCGGTGCTTGCGGGGTTACGCGCGAAGGCCGCCTGCTGGATGCGCTGGATTGTGTCCTGACCGGTTCCGGTGACGGCGCGCTTGGGGCCGTTTCCTCCGCCGATCTCGAAGACGATGTTCTCGACTTTGGTGTTGAAGTGGAACTGGACTCCTGCAGCTTCAAGATAGCGCTGCATGGGCAGGATCATCGATTCGTACTGGTTGTAGCGCGTGAAGCGCAAGGCCGAGAAGTCGGGTAAGCCGGCGATATGGTGGATGTAGCGGCGGATGTAGAGCTTCATCTCAAGTGCGGAGTGCCAGTTCTCAAAGGCGAACATGGTGCGCCAGTACATCCAGAAGTTCGAGTTCAGGACTTCGTCGTCGAAGAAGTCGGTGATGGGACGGTTGTAAAGTTCCTCGTCGGGCGTGAAGAACAGCGTCATGATCTCCATGGCGGCCTTGTCGGAAAGGCCGAACTTGCCGTCGGTTCCGCCGTCGTGGCCGCGATCTTTGGTGGAGCGGCACAGCGAATAGTTGGGGTCTTCCTTGTTAAGCCAGTAGTACTCGTCAAGAACGGTGATGCTGGGGTCTTCAATGGAAGGGATGGAGCGGAAGAGGTCCCACATGACCTCGAAATGGTTGTCCATCTCGCGACCGCCGCGCATGACGTAACCGATGCCGGGTAGCTCGATACCGTCGCATGCGCCGCCGGCTACAGGGTCTTTCTCGAGAATATGGATGTGATCGCCGGGCATCTGTGCGTCGCGCACCAGGTAGCAAGCTGCAGCCAGGGCGCCGAGGCCCGTACCGACGATATACGCGCTTTTGTGATCGATGCCTTCGGGCTTTTTCGGACGTGCGAACGCTTCGTAGTTTCCGCTGGAGTAATACATGAGAACCCTCCCGTTTTCCTTGCGCGGATATTCAAAAGGGAAGCGGGCGCCTTTGGTTTCCAAGTTAGTTTGGGTGCCTTCCGTTCCCTTAGTGGGCTTTTGCCCATGCCTGCATTGTGGAAGGGAAGAAAGCGCGTTGCCATGATCAGGCGTTTTGCTTTGATAAGAAACTGATCAAATCGGTATGATTGTAAGGATGGGGGTGACGGCGCGGTAACGGGTCCTTGGCGGGAATGTGGAGAGACGGCCCGTCAGGCGGCGTTAGGCGTGCGTGTCTGGTGATAGGCCGGCGTTCGGTGCTAGATATGGGCGAAGCGGGAGAGCGCGGTTGAGGCGGCGCCTTCCAAGATAAGGGCGACGCGCCGCGTAAGGGCTTCGGGATTGTCGACCATACCGTTGCCGATCCACTCAAGAGTGATGCCCGAAAGGGCATGCGCATAGAAGTCCGAGATGAACGTGCGGTCGCGCTCGGTGACGCGTGCGCTTCCCGGATCGTTGTCGACCACGCCCGAGATGAGCCTGCGCGTAGCGGGGAGAAGGAACCGTTCCACGCGATCGCGGCTGACTTCGCGGTAGATGGCCATGATGAACTGCTCGTTCTGAAGGAGTTCGTTCAATACGTTAAGATAGCCCTCTTGCCAGGTGGACACCGTTTGGCATCCGGCGATTGCGCGCTGGGCATCTTCCTCAAGCGACCATTCCATCAGGTCGTAGATGTCCTTGAAGTGGTAGTAGAACGTCATGCGACTGATGCCGCAATCCTGCGCGATGTCAGCGACGGTGATTTTCGCAAGCGGTTTGGTGGACAGCTGCCGTTTGAATGACTCTTCAAGGGCGCGCTTAGTCAATTGGCTGGTCATTCGTCGTCTCCGCGTTGGGTTTCACGTTGAAGCTCGCGTTGGCGCTTTCGCCGTTCTGCGGCTTCTGCTTCCATTTCTTTAGCGATCTCGTCCATTTTCGCCTCGACGCCGCTTTGAATGCCGAAAAGCGTTCGTCCGCTCGAGAAGCGTGCCGGCTCGTCGCCGCGGATTTGCGCGCCGAGCTGGTCTTGGATGCGTTTCCATTTGCGGTCGAAATCGTCCATCGTCGCCCTTGCCGTTGGTTCGTTTCTGCTTATGATAGCGCGATCGATTGTCGCGTATGGGGTTTATTCGTCGTGGCTTTATGAGGGACGGGGTTGCACGTTGGCACCGATATACTATAATTCGTTGTCATCATGAGCATCTTGCATGGGGCAAGGCGGCGCCAAGTTCCGAACCTGGTCAGGTCCGGAAGGAAGCAGCCATAAGGGACCGCTGACGAGCGCCCTGTCCCATACAAGATGCTTATTATTTTGCGCCGGCCGCTTCCGCGGTTTGCTTCAAGGCGCGAATTCCCGATGACAACGCAGGTGAATCACCCTCTGCTCACGTGAAAGGGCCTTGCGTTTCATGGGTATCGTAGATTTCTTCGTCAAGCTTTTGTCCGACCCCCGCTCGTTCATTGCGGGATGGATCATCTCGTTGGGCGCCGTGTGGGTGTACACCCCGCTGTTCCTGATCGTGTTCGTCGAGACCGGCTTGGTGTTCTTCCCGTTCCTTCCCGGCGACTCGCTTCTGTTCGCAGCCGGCGTGTTCTCGGCCGACGGCGGCGGCCTGCACCTGTGGGCCACGCTGCTGGTTTTCTACGCGGCTGCCATTTTGGGCAACACGTCCAACTACTGGATCGCACGTTTCTTCGGCAAACGCATCATCGACTCGGGCAAGGTCAGCGCGCTTACGCCCGAGCGCATGCAGAAGCTTGACGAATTCTTCGAGCGCTTCGGCGGCCTTACCATCGTCATCACGCGCTTCATGCCGTTCTTCCGCACGTTCGCTCCGTTCATTGCGGGCACGGGTCACATGAACTTCGCCAAGTTCACGCTGTTCAACTGCATCGGCGGCATTTCGTGGGCCAGCCTGTTCGTGCTGGTCGGTTACTTCTTCGGTGGGGTTCCGTTCGTTCAGGAGCATTTCGAGATCATCGTTTTGGGCATCGTCGGGGTGTCGGTTCTGCCTGCCATCATCGGTGCCGTCAAGGCTGCGCTTGGCAGCAAGAAGAAATAAGTCAGGGGATGCAAGATCATGGCCGAGGCACTTTATAGAAAATATCGTCCGCAGATCTTCGAGGACGTGGTGGGGCAAGAGCCCATTGAGCGCACGCTGAAAAACGCCATCGCTCAGGACAAGGTCAGCCACGCGTACCTGCTGTGCGGTCCGCGCGGTACGGGCAAAACCACCACGGCGCGCCTGATCGCGAAGGCGCTTCTGTGCGAGAAGGGCCCGACGCCCAGCCCCGACGGCACGTGCGAGGATTGCCAGATGATCGCTGCTGGCACGCATCCCGACGTGTACGAGTTGGACGCGGCAAGCCGCACCGGCGTCGAGAACGTGCGCGAGGAGATCATCAACCGCGTTCAGTTCGCGCCCACGCGTGGCAAGTTCAAGGTTTACGTCATCGACGAGGTTCACATGCTGTCCACGCCGGCGTTCAACGCGCTGCTGAAGACGCTTGAGGAACCGCCGAGTCACGTGGTCTTCGTTCTGTGCACCACCGATCCGCAGAAGGTTCCCGAAACCATCCTCTCGCGCTGCCAGCGCTTCGACTTCCGCCCGATTTCGCCCGAGGCCATGGTGTCGCGTTTGGGCGCCATCTGCGTTTCCGAAGATGTCGAATTCGAAGGCGAGGCGCTTGATCTTATCGCCCACCGCGCCGAAGGTGGCATGCGCAACGCGCTTACTTCGCTTGAACAGATCATCGCGTTTGAGGACGGCAAGGTCACGCTTGCCGGCGCCGAGCGCATTTTGGGCACCATCGATTCGAACGACATGGCCGAGATCATCAACGCCATTGGCAAACGCGACGTGGCGGCATGCTTCCGCTGGGTTGCCACGTGCGTCGAGTCGGGTACCGACCTTTCGCAGTACGCGCGCGACATCGCCGAGCACGTGCGCAACATGTACATCATGACCATGGCGGGTGACGACATCGAGCTTGACGTGTCCGAAACCATGCGTCGCGAGTTGGCCGAAGAGCGCCAGATGTTCGGCGAGGACCGCCTGTCGCGCATGCTGTGCGTTATGGGCGACCTGCTTGCCGAGCTGAAAACATCCACCAACCGTCGTCTTTCGTTCGAGATCGCGCTGACCAGGCTTGTTCGCCCCGATTCCGATTTGACCATCGCCGCTTTGGCCGAGCGCGTCGAGGCGCTTGAAAGCGGTCATTCCGCTGTGGCGGCCCCTATGCCCATGGGCGGGGTTCCGCAGGCTGCGGCTGTTCCCGTTGCGGCTCCTGAGGCAGCGCCTGCAGTCGCCACGGCTCCGGTTCGACAGGCACCGGCTGCGCCCGCCATGGAGCAGCCGTTGTCCGACGCGCAGATCAAGCTCCAAGAGCTTCAGCGCGAACGAATCTATCGTAAGGAAGAAGCCAGACAGGCCGAGTGGCGCGGCGGCCAGCAGGGTGGCGCGCCTGGGCCGCGCGCCCCGCAGGCGCCCGCTGCTGCTTCGGCACCGCAGATGCAGGGCGCACCTCGTGCGGCTCAGCAGGCTGCGGCTGCACCTCGTGCTCCGCAGGCTCCGGTTGCTGCATCCGCACAGCGTCAGGCATCGGTTGCCCCGCGCCCGCAGGCTCAGGTCCCCGCACAGGTCGCTGCCGCTCAGGCGCAGCAGGTTGTTTCGGGGTCTGTCGAGCGCGTTTCCGATAGGCTCGCACAGGCCTTGCTGAACCCCGCTATGCTTCAACGTGTTTGGCAGGCTGCCCTTGCTGCGGTCAAGAAGCAGAAGACGGCGTACGGCGTGCTGTTCATGAACACGCGCGCCACCTTCGATTCGCAGCGTGGCCGTGTTGTCATCGAGTTCCCGCGCGAGAACGCGTTCGCGTTCAAGTCGGTTCAGCGCCCCGAGGTTCGCGACGCCATCGGCCATGCGCTTTCGCAGGCGGCGGGAGAGCCCGTTGCGTTCGAGCTGGCTCAGACGGGTGGGTCGGCTGGCGGCCGCCCGGCAGCTCCTGTTGCTCAGGCTCAGAGACCTGCGCCCGCACCCGTACCAGCGCCGGCATCTGCCCCCAGGCCTGCGCCAGCGCCGTCGCCTGTTCCCGCGGCGCAGCCCCAGCAGGCCCCGATGCGCGGTGCCGCGCCTGCGCCCAGGCCTGCGGCTCAGCCGTTCGCCAAGCTGGCGCCTACGCCCGCGATGCAGCAGCCTCGTCCGCAGGCAGCGTCGCCGGTGTTCGAGGACGATGTCGTTCCGTACGGAGACGACGCTGCGTTCGATGCGGGCTACGACGAGTCGGGTTCCTTCGACCCGGCTTCCTATGCGCAAGCCCCGCGCACGCCCGAGCTTGCCGCCATGCCTGCTCAGACTCAGGCCCCTGTGTCTTCTGGCATGGAAGAGCCCGACGACCTTCAGGCGATGCTTCAGGCCGGGTTCGGTGACGGCGTTGTTTTCGAGGAGCTGAAATAGCCTCTTCCCAGCGTTGACTGAAACGCTCAGAATGTTCAGATCGTTAAAGGCGTACCTGCGCCGGCAAAGGAGATTCACATGGATATGCGTAAGATGATGAAGCAGGCTCAGAAGATGCAGCTCGAGCTTGCCCGTGCTCAGGAGGAAATCAAGGACTTCACCTACACCGCAACCGCTGGTGGCGGCATGGTTTCCGTTACCGCCAAGGGCGACAACACCATCGAGAGCGTTGTCATCAACCCCGAGGCAGTCGACCCTGAAGACGTCGAAATGCTGCAGGATATGGTCCTTGCCGCCGTCAACGACGCCCTTACGGGTGTTTCCGAGCAGAGCGAGGCTCGCATGAGCAACGTCACTGCCGGCATGAAGGGCATGAACATCCCGGGTTTGATGTAGGTCGTTCATGTACGCTGCGCCTGCGTTGCAAAAGTTACTCGACGAGCTGGAACGGCTTCCGGGCATCGGTCCGAAGTCGGCTCAGCGCATCGCGTACTGGATGCTCAACACCGACAAGGCAACGGTCCTTCGCTTGGCCGAGGCCATCGTCGAGGTGAAAGAGACCGTGCATTTCTGTTCGCGCTGTTTCAACTACGCCGAGGACGACCTGTGCGAGATCTGCCAGTCGTCGAAGCGCGATGCGGGCGCCATTTGCGTGGTAAGCGAGCCGCGTGATATCCCGCCCATCGAGCGTACCGGCGCCTTTAACGGCGTCTATCACGTGTTGGGTGGTGAGCTGTCGCCCATCGATGGGGTGGGTCCCGAAGACCTTCATATCGCCGAGCTGCTGAAGCGTTTGGGCGACCCGTCGGTCCACGAGGTCATTCTGGCCACGAACCCCAATGTCGAGGGCGAAACCACGGCTTCTTATCTGGCTCGTCTGATCAAGCCGCTTGGCGTGAAGGTTTCTCGCTTGGCCAGCGGCCTTCCCGTTGGCGGCGACCTTGAGTTTGCCGATGAGGTAACGCTTGGTCGCGCCATCGAGGCGCGCCGCGAGGTCTGATTTCAAAATCAGGCCTTCGCCATTGTGTCGCGAAGGCCATTCTTGAAGCCGTTTTCCATTCATGGAACCGATTTCCCGCATCTGGTCTTTTGCAATTGGCGGGGAAACTGTTTCGTCTTTGTCTCTCGCATATCCCTCAGCTTGCGCGAAACCGTCGTCTGACGGTGTGCGTTTGGTGCAGAAGAAGTGGCGAAATGCCCTCATTCGCAACGAAATAGCGGCGTATCTTCGCCAGTTTCCGCTTGGCGGTGTTGTCCGCCTTTGAAGTAGCTATAATCACCTTCGGCGCAAAACGCGTCGAGTGGAGGATGCGAGTTGGCTCGCGTCTAGGAAAGAACAGGGAAGCTGTGATCAATCAGTTCATATCGCAGATGTCGTTCGTGGACGTCTTCAATCTGTGCGTGCTCCTGGTTTTCACGATTTGCTACACCTACCAGCTGTTCTACGTGGTTGAGGTTCTTGTTCATCGTCCAGAGCCCATCACCGCGAAGAAGAATCATCGCTTCGCCGTTATCATCGCTGCACGCAACGAGAGCGCGGTTATCGCCAATCTCATTCATTCCATCAAGGTTCAGAACTACCCGCAGGAACTGATCGACGTGTTCGTGGTTGCCGACAACTGCACTGACAACACGGCGCAGGTTGCCGCTGCCGAAGGCGCCACGGTTTTCGAGCGCTTCAACACCGAGCAAGTTGGCAAGGGCTACGCGCTTGACCATGCGTTCCAAATCATCCACAAGGACTATGCGGACCGCGGGTACGAGGCGTACTTCGTGTTCGATGCCGACAATGTCCTTGATGTGAATTACTTCCGTGAGATGAACAAGACCTTCGACAACGGCGCGAAGGCTTCCACTAGCTATCGCAATTCCAAGAACTACGATTCCAACTGGATCTCCGCCGGTTACGCCGTGTGGTTCCTCCGTGAGGCCAAATTCCTCAGCCAGGCCCGTTTGAACCTTCATACCAGCTGCGCCATTTCGGGCACCGGCTTCTTCATCGCTGCCGACATCATCGATGAGGCCGGCGGTTGGAAGTGGCATCTTCTTACCGAGGACATCGAGTTCTCGGCTTGCAGCATCCTTAAGGGCATCCGCATTGCGTACTGTCCGACGGCCATCCTGTACGACGAGCAGCCCACCACGTTCCGTGATTCGTGGAACCAGCGCGAGCGTTGGGCAAAGGGTTTCTATCAGGTGTTCTGGCATTATGGCGCGGGCCTTGTGAAGGGTATTTTCACCAATGCCAAGGGTTATCGCTTCGCATGCTACGACATGCTGATGACCATCGCGCCCGGCATGCTGCTTACCATCATCGCCATTCTGTTCAACTCCATCATCTTGGTGCTTGGCGCTACCGGCGTCATGTCAACCGGTACCATGGTTGCCTCGTCTGTTTCGTCGATTGTCTTCTGCCTGGCCAACTACATGATGTTCATGTTCGTGTTGGGTGCCATCACGACGTTCGTCGAGTGGGATTCCATCCACTCCACGACGGGCAAGAAGATTCGCTACATGTTCACGTTCCCGCTGTTCATGATCACGTACGTGCCTATTGCCCTGGTCGCGCTGTTCCATAAGACACAGTGGAAGCCCATTCGCCATTCCATCGACGTCGGCGTCGAGGAGATCACTGAGCGTTCGAACAATCAGTAAAGGCCGGCGTGCGCATGGGCGTTGGCCGTTGCCAGCTTATTGGTGCGCACGGGCGAACCTTCGCATCCGTTAATAGACGCGAGCGAAACTCGCGCAGCGCACTTCTTCAAATCCGGCTTCAAGCAGTGCATCGGTTGCGCTGCAAAGCGTTGCTCCCGTCGTGAACACGTCATCCACTAACAATAGTTTCGGCGCAAGCAGAAGCGTTTCACGTGCGCATGGCTTCGCGCGGAAGCTTCCGGCAAGGTTTTGACTGCGTTCCTTACGCGAAAGCTCGCGTTGATCCTTCGTGCTGGGGTTTTTCAGGGTATGCAGAAGCGGGCGTCCCAGTTGCTTCGCAAGATGCTCGGCCAGAAGCAGTCCGTGGTCGAAGTCGCGCCGTCTTATCGCTTCGATCGAGGCGGGGACGAACGTGACGGCATCGATGGGCCATTCGGGCGGGATCATGCGCGCGATGATGCATGCCATGTCTGCTGCGAGCCTTCGTTCTCCCTGGTCTTTGTAGGTTCGAACGATTCTGCCGCTTTCGTCGTTGAATTCGGTAGCGCTTACGCAGCCAACGAAAGGTAGGCTGTCTCGCGCCATGCGTTTCAGCGCGACGGGGTTGCATTCGGTGCAAACGGCCCTCCCGAAGGGCGCGCCGCAGCGTGGGCAGGCTTGCCAGGCGTCGATGAAATGCAGGCTTGATTCGCATTGCGGGCACAGCACGCTTCCCGGGCGATCGCATAGGGCGCAGCGTGTGGGCCACAAAACCTCGGCAGCGCACTCGGCTGCTTGATGCACGATCTCTTTTGCGATGCGCGCCCCTTGAAGGCGCAGGCTTCTATTGGCCAGATCTGTGGCATTAAAGCCGACGTCAGGCAATGGGCTTGTCGTTTGCTTGAGCGCTTCAAGTTTGTTGTGTTCGTCGTTCATGCCTCCATGCTAGAAGGATGATCTTCCAGCAGCCAACCAACGCTCCAACACAATCAAACACCCGTCCGACACCGACGCAACGAAATGCACGGATTTCTGGAAGGAGTGCTGGTGGGAAGTGCTTTGCTCGGTTCATCTGCTAAACTAGAAAGGCTTCTTTCGAGTCTGTAGTTGCGAGGTGTGCTTGCGTGCCTTCAGTCCATGGCAGACGCGGTCGAAAGGATCCACGTAAACCATGCGCTTCGGCGTATGGCGAGCACGGCGCGTTCTAGGAGTAAGTCGCATCGCCCGACTAACTTATTTTCGTGACAAGGGTCGCGACGGGCGAGAGGGTGAAGTGAGAGCTTAGCCCCTATGCGCGGGTGTGGGGTCGAAAACTAGGTCAGTCGAAAGAGGCATTGATAATGATCGGCATGCAAGGCTGATCGGAACATGGAGGATCTAACAGATGAAACGTTGGAAAGCCCTAGCGCTAACCTGCATTGCTGCACTGTGCTGCTCTGCTGTGTTGGCGGGTTGCTCTTCTCAGGCATACACGCCTACCCCTAAGAATCAGACCATTTCCAATTCGGCGCTTAGCTCGGCTGGCACGCTGCGTGTCGGCGTGAATGCTTCGGCTGCCCCCTTGGCGGGCCAGACGTCCTCGTCGTCCGAGATCGTCGGCATCGATGTCGATGTTGCCGCCGCCATCGCTGACGAGCTTGGCCTTAAGCTTGAGGTCGTCGATGTGGGAAGCGACCCCGAAGGTGCTCTTTCCAGCAAGCGCGCTGACATCGTTTTGGGTATCGATTCTTCTACCACCGACTCCAGCTATTGGCGTTCGTCGGCGTACCTGCAGTCAGGCGTTGCCCTGTTCGCCACCCCTTCGAATACCACGGTTCCGAAGGTCGACGGCAATCCTTCTATCGCCGCTCAGACTTCTTCCAAAAGCTCGTGGCGCGTTACCAACCTGTTCGGCGACAAGTCCCTCAATGCTCAAGCCGACCTGAAGAGCGCGTTTACGGCGCTGTCTAACAAGAACGTCGAGTACGTTGCCTCTGATGCGGTTATCGGCACGTACGTTGCCCATACCAACGGCGTCGATGCCAAGATCATCGCCCTGCTTCAGGATGCATCTGGTTACTGCGTGGGCGTTTCCACCAACAACACCGAGCTTCAGACGGCTGTTTCCGATTCCTTGAACAAGATCGTCAAGGGCGGCGAGATGAGCATCATCGAGGCCAAGTGGTTGGGCTCCTCGCTTGATCTTTCCAAGACCACGGTGGTGAAGGCTGCTGCCGGTACCAAGACCTCGGCTCTGAAGGACGACGAGTCCAAGACCGACGGATCTTCTGATGATAAGAAGTCGGCGGAGGATGCCGACACCAAGGCTGCTGCTACCGAATAGCTTATTGTTCGAGCAAAATGAAGAAGGCGTCGCTTTCAAGCGGCGCCTTCTTTGCGTTGAGGGCAGATTGGACCCGATGGGGAAGTCCGGTTTCATACGTTAGAGCGGATTGCGCGTGATCCTTTGCGTTTGATGCGCTTGATAAGGCGCGGCCCCAGGCGCGTGGCTACGGTGCCGGCGTTTCGTGCTTTCGCGAAGCGCTTCCGCGCTTTTAAGCCGGGTTCTCGTGGATCATGATGTGCTTCACCGTGGGGAAATTCTTCTCGACGGCGTTATGAGTTGCTTCGGCGATGGCATGCGCTTTGAAGAGCGTCTGGTTGCCGTCTACCGCGATGTCGACATCGACGTAGATCTTGTTGCCGAACTGGCGCGTGTGCAGCTTGTCGATGCAGATGACGCCCTCTTGTTCTTCGATGCAGGCGCGGATTTGATTCTCGATGCTTTTCTCGCACGGCGTGTCGGTGACCTTGTTGATGGCGGTGGAGACAACGTCGAAGGCTACTTTCAAAATGACGATGCAGATGACGATAGAGGCTATGGGATCGCAGATGGGCGCGCCCAGCATCGATCCCCCAATGCCTAGCAGAGCGCCGATCGATGACAAGGCGTCTGAGCGATGATGCCATGCATCGGCCATGAATGCATCGGAGTCAAGCACGCGTGCCCAATGGCGCGTCCACCAAAACATTGCCTCTTTCAAGACAATGCTGACCGCCGCTGCCGAAAGGGCAAGAAGCGTGGGCGATGGTGCGGTAAGG